>OKVW01000441.1_pt1 | contig 24757 bp, 26 predicted proteins | sample 1606991 | NCBI WGS metagenome assembly OKVW01 (sample SAMN03281021, study PRJEB24777) | human gut metagenome | isolation source: fecal sample PR177 from 1 month old male Malay infant, vaginal delivered...
TGATTCATGAGATCGAAAAGATTTGAAGCACTGGCGAAACGCCCTGTGAATCAGGATGGTTTCGTTAAGGAGTGGATCGAAGAAGGCTTCATTGCAATGGAAAGCCCGAACGATCCTAAGCCGTCGATTAAAATCGTTAACGGCGCAGTGACCGAACTGGATGGCAAAAATGTCAGCCAGTTTGACCTGATTGACCACTTTATCGCCCGCTACGGCATCAACCTGGCGCGTGCAGAAGAAGTGATGGCGATGGACTCCGTGAAACTCGCCAACATGCTGTGCGATCCCAACGTGAAGCGCCGCGACATTGTGCCGCTCACCACCGCGATGACACCGGCAAAAATCGTCGAAGTGGTTTCACACATGAACGTGGTTGAGATGATGATGGCGATGCAAAAAATGCGCGCACGTCGTACTCCCTCCCAACAGGCGCACGTCACTAACGTCAAAGATAACCCGGTGCAGATTGCGGCTGACGCTGCGGAAGGCGCATGGCGCGGATTTGATGAGCAAGAGACAACGGTTGCCGTGGCGCGCTATGCGCCGTTCAACGCCATTGCCCTGCTCGTGGGTTCTCAGGTAGGCCGTCCGGGCGTACTCACCCAGTGTTCGCTGGAAGAAGCTACCGAACTGAAACTCGGTATGCTGGGGCACACCTGCTACGCCGAAACCATCTCTGTTTATGGTACCGAGCCAGTCTTCACGGATGGTGATGACACGCCGTGGTCAAAAGGCTTCCTCGCCTCTTCTTACGCCTCGCGCGGACTGAAAATGCGCTTCACCTCGGGTTCAGGCTCTGAAGTGCAGATGGGTTATGCCGAAGGCAAATCCATGCTCTATCTGGAAGCACGCTGCATTTACATCACCAAAGCGGCAGGTGTACAGGGACTGCAAAACGGTTCTGTAAGCTGCATCGGCGTCCCGTCCGCCGTGCCGTCGGGCATTCGCGCAGTCCTGGCGGAAAACCTGATTTGCTCATCACTGGATCTGGAATGCGCTTCCAGTAATGACCAGACCTTCACCCACTCCGATATGCGTCGTACCGCGCGTCTGCTGATGCAGTTCCTGCCGGGTACCGACTTTATCTCTTCCGGTTATTCCGCCGTGCCGAACTACGACAACATGTTCGCGGGCTCCAACGAAGATGCGGAAGACTTCGATGACTACAACGTTATCCAGCGCGACCTGAAAGTCGATGGCGGTCTGCGTCCGGTGCGTGAAGAAGATGTCATCGCCATTCGTAACAAAGCCGCACGCGCGCTGCAGGCCGTTTTCGCCGGGATGGGCTTGCCGCCAATCACCGATGAGGAAGTTGAAGCGGCCACCTATGCGCACGGTTCAAAAGATATGCCTGAACGTAACATCGTTGAGGACATCAAGTTCGCACAGGAGGTCATCAACAAGAACCGGAACGGTCTGGAAGTTGTGAAAGCGCTGGCGCAGGGCGGCTTTACCGATGTCGCACAGGACATGCTTAACATCCAGAAAGCCAAGTTAACCGGGGACTATCTGCATACCTCCGCCATTATCGTCGGCGACGGACAAGTACTCTCTGCGGTCAATGACGTCAACGATTATGCCGGTCCGGCAACAGGTTATCGCCTGCAAGGCGAACGCTGGGAAGAAATTAAGAACATCCCTGGCGCACTTGATCCCAACGAGCTTGGCTAAGGGGTGAACAATGGAAATTAATGAAAAACTGCTGCGCCAGATTATTGAAGATGTTCTGTCTGAAATGCAGGGCAGCGATAAGCCCGTCTCCTTTCGTGCGCCGGGAAGCGCCACGCCCTCCCCTGCACCAGCGGGTGACAGTTTCCTGACGGAAATTGGCGAAGCGAAACAAGGCACACAGCAGGATGAAGTCATCATTGCCGTCGGGCCGGCATTCGGCCTTTCTCAGACCACCAACATCGTCGGTTTACCGCATAAGAGCATTCTGCGTGAACTGATTGCTGGCATCGAAGAAGAAGGCATCAAAGCGCGCGTGATTCGCTGCTTTAAATCCTCCGATGTGGCCTTCGTTGCCGTTGAAGGCAACCGTCTGAGCGGCTCTGGCATCTCGATCGGCATCCAGTCAAAAGGCACCACGGTTATCCACCAGCAAGGGTTACCGCCGCTCTCTAACCTGGAGCTATTCCCACAGGCACCGTTACTGACGCTGGCCACCTATCGCCAGATTGGTAAAAACGCTGCGCGCTACGCCAAGCGTGAATCACCGCAGCCGGTTCCGACGCTGAACGATCAGATGGCACGGCCGAAATATCAGGCTAAATCCGCCATTTTGCACATTAAAGAGACGAAGTATGTCGTGACGGGTAAACACCCGCAGGAACTGCGCGTGGCGCTTTGATAAGGATCCCTTTATGAATACCGATGCAATTGAATCGATGGTTCGGGACGTGTTGAGCCGCATGAACAGCCTGCAGGGCGACACGCCTGCTCCGGCGGCAAGTGCAAACAGCTCAATGCATTCCGCCAAAGTGACCGACTACCCGCTGGCGAATAAACATCCTGAGTGGGTTAAAACGGCCACCAATAAAACGCTGGATGAGCTCACCCTCGAAAACGTCCTGAGCAATAAAGTCACCGCGCAGGATATGCGTATCACACCGGAGACGTTACGCATTCAGGCCGCTATTGCCAGGGATGCCGGCCGTGACCGCCTGGCGATGAACTTTGAGCGAGCGGCAGAACTGACCGCGGTTCCGGATGATCGCATCCTGGAGATCTACAACGCCCTGCGTCCTTACCGTTCGACGAAAGAAGAACTGATGGCTATCGCGGACGATCTCGAAAACCGCTATCAGGCCAAAATCTGCGCCGCATTTGTTCGCGAAGCAGCAGTGTTGTACGTCGAACGTAAGAAACTGAAAGGCGACGACTAAGGAGCTGCTATGCGATATATATCCGCAAAATCATTCATGCTGCATCAAGGCAGCAAGGGGGCGAATTCCCGGGAGCTTACTCAAGTAAGTGACCGGGATGAGCGCGTGAAGCTAACGCAGAGGCAGCTTGAAGGATGAAGTGGATAGCTGGCATTGACATCGGCAACTCATCCACCGAAGTTGCACTGGCGACGCTGGATGGTACGGGCACGCTGAACATTATTGGCAGCGCGCTGGCGGAAACCACCGGGATAAAAGGCACATTACGTAATGTGTTTGGCATCCAGGAGGCACTGACGCTGGCGGCCAGTAATGCCGGCATCAATGTCAGCGATATCTCACTTATCCGCATCAACGAAGCCACGCCAGTTATTGGCGACGTGGCGATGGAAACCATTACGGAGACCATCATCACGGAATCGACCATGATCGGTCATAACCCGAAAACACCGGGGGGAGTCGGTCTTGGCGTAGGTATCACTATCACGCCGGAAGAGTTGTTAACCCGACCGGCAGATAGCCCCTTCATCCTCGTGGTGTCATCGGCGTTCGATTTCGCCGATGTCGCCACCATGATTAATGCCTCTGTCCGCGCTGGTTATCATTTAACCGGGGTGATCCTGCAACAGGACGACGGTGTACTGGTCAGTAACCGGCTGGAAAAACCGCTGCCCATCGTGGACGAAGTACTCCACATCGACCGAATTCCGTTGGGCATGTTAGCCGCTATCGAAGTGGCCGTACCAGGCAAAGTGATTGAAACCCTCTCTAACCCGTATGGCATTGCCACCGTTTTCAACCTTAATGCCGATGAGACAAAAAATATTGTCCCGATGGCGCGTGCGCTGATTGGCAACCGTTCAGCGGTGGTGGTGAAAACCCCGTCGGGGGACGTGAAAGCTCGGGCTATTCCTGCCGGCAATATTGAGTTGCAGTCACAGGGGCGCACGTTACGTGTTGATGTCGCCGCAGGGGCTGACGCCATTATGAAAGCGGTTGGCGAATGCCCGAAACTGGACAACGTCACCGGTGAAGCGGGTACCAATATCGGCGGCATGCTGGAGCACGTTCGCCAGACGATGGCCGAACTGACTAACAAACCGAGTAACGAAATTTTTATCCAGGATCTGCTGGCCGTCGACACTTCCGTTCCCGTCAGCGTGACCGGCGGGCTGGCCGGTGAGTTTTCACTGGAACAGGCTGTCGGTATTGCGTCGATGGTGAAATCAGACCGTCTGCAGATGGCGATGATCGCCAGCGAAATCAAAGAAAAACTGAACGTCGACGTGCAGGTGGGTGGCGCGGAAGCCGAAGCCGCCATTCTGGGGGCGCTCACCACGCCGGGAACCACACGACCGCTGGCGATTCTGGATTTAGGGGCCGGCTCTACCGACGCATCCATCATTAACCCTAAAGGGGAGATCATTGCCACCCACCTTGCGGGCGCCGGCGACATGGTCACGATGATTATTGCCCGAGAACTGGGGCTGGAAGACCGCTACCTGGCCGAAGAGATCAAAAAGTATCCATTAGCCAAAGTAGAAAGTTTGTTCCACCTGCGCCACGAAGACGGCAGCGTGCAGTTCTTCCCTTCCCCATTGCCTCCTGCGGTTTTTGCCCGCGTCTGCGTGGTGAAACCGGATGAACTGGTGCCGCTGCCTGGCGATCTGGCGCTGGAAAAAGTCCGCGCGATTCGCCGTAGCGCCAAAGAGCGGGTATTTGTCACCAACGCCCTGCGCGCGCTGCGTCAGGTTAGCCCGACGGGGAATATCCGCGATATTCCGTTCGTCGTACTGGTGGGCGGTTCTTCACTGGACTTTGAAGTACCACAACTGGTCACGGATGCGCTGGCCCATTATCGGCTGGTTGCCGGCCGCGGAAATATTCGCGGCAGCGAAGGCCCGCGCAATGCGGTGGCGACCGGGTTGATCCTCTCCTGGCATAAGGAGTTTTCCCGTGGACAGTGATATGAACGCACCCGCCATTGTCATTTCAACCCTTGGCGACTGCCTCTCTGTCTGGCGCGAGGTGCTGCTGGGCATTGAGGAGGAAGGTATCCCGTTTGTGATTCAGCGCCACGAACCGGGAGACATTATTCAGTGTGCATGGCAGGCGGCACGACAATCTCCGCTGCTCGTTGGCATCGCCTGCGACACAGAAACACTGGTCGTACACTACAAAAATTTACCCACATCAGCGCCGCTTTTTACGCTGACGTATCACCAAAACAGCCTTGACCGGCGAAGTACTGGAAACAACGCGGCAAGGTTAGTCAAAGGGATCCCCTTCCGGGATCTGAACAGTTGAGCAACAGGAGAATCGCAGTATGAATAACGCACTGGGACTGGTTGAAACAAAAGGGTTGGTCGGCGCGATTGAAGCCGCAGATGCCATGGTGAAATCCGCCAACGTGCAGCTTGTCGGTTACGAAAAAATCGGCTCCGGCCTGGTGACCGTCATGGTTCGTGGTGACGTCGGCGCGGTAAAAGCCGCCGTTGATGCGGGTAGCGCTGCTGCAAGTGCGGTGGGCGAGGTGAAATCTTGCCACGTTATCCCGCGTCCGCATAGCGACGTTGAGGCCATTTTACCGAAATCTGCCTGAGTATTTTCGAAAAGGAGCACAGCGTGAAGCAATCACTGGGATTACTCGAAGTTAGTGGTCTGGCATTAGCCATCAGTTGCGCGGATGCCATGGCGAAAGCGGCTTCCATCACGCTGGTTGGCCTTGAAAAAACCAACGGTTCAGGCTGGACGGTGATCAAAATTACCGGTGATGTGGCGTCTGTACAGTCCGCCATCATCACCGGCGCACATTTCGCCGAACAGCAGACGGGACTGGTCGCATACAAAGTGATTGCCAGACCTGGCGAGGGCATTCTTTCCCGTGCGACGGTTGCCGCACCTGCGCCCATGCCAGCCCCTGTCGAAGAGACTGAGCCAGAAACTGAAGTCGTTGTAGAAGAGTCAGTCACGGAAACACCCTCTGATGACGGGATCATTAGCTGCAATTTATGCCTGGATCCGGCCTGTAAGCGTCAGAAAGGTGAAGCCCGCTCACTCTGTCTGCATTCAGGTAAACGAGGTTAAGCGTAATGGATAAACACCTTCTGGAGACGACGGTCAGCAAAGTACTCGATGAGATGCGCGAACGCCCTATTCCTCTGGGGGTTTCCAACCGTCATATTCATCTTAGCGCTGAGGATTATGCCCGTCTTTTTCCAGGACATCCGATTACCGAGAAAAAAGGACTCCTCCAGCCAGGACAATATGCGGCGGAGCAGACCGTCACGTTGGTGGGACCAAAAGGCCAACTGAAAAATGTCCGTCTGTTGGGCCCTCTTCGCGGGGCCAGCCAGGTGGAAATTTCACGGACAGATGCCCGCACGCTGGGTATTGCTGCACCGTTACGGATGTCCGGGAATCTCAAAGGAACCCCGGGTATACGCCTTGTGAGCCCCTTTGCCGAAGTGGAGCTTACAGCAGGTGTGATTGTCGCCCAACGCCACATTCACATGTCGCCGCTGGATGCGCTGATTCTGCGCGTTGCGCATGGCGACAGCGTTTGTGTCGCCATTGAGGGGACGGAACGGCGACTCATCTTCGACAACGTTGCCGTGCGCGTGTCGCCGGATATGCGTCTGGAAATGCATATCGATACTGACGAAGCCAATGCTGCCGGGGCCGATAGCCCAGACGCCTTTGTCAAACTGGTGATGCCGCGATGAACAACGAACAGTTGCAGCGAATCGTCGAGGAGGTCGTCTCCCGCCTGCAGCGGCGCGCGCAGAGCGCGGTCACGCTGAGTATCGAGCAACTGCGGGAAATGTCTTCCCGTACGCTGTTTTGTCAATATTCCTCTCTGCGTATTTTGCAGGTTGATCTGCCTCTGCTGGAGCAGATTGCTGAGCACGATTCGTCAGATGCCACCGCCGTCATGATCCATGAAGCGCTGGCATCGGGTATTCGGGTTGAGCTTTCACTGCAACATCGCTTCCTGCCCGCCTTGCCGGTGAAAAGGCTGGCCCGGCTGCCGCTGGATTTCAGTGATGAAAAGGGACAGCGCGTGATGTTGCACCCAACCCGATTGTTAAGTTATGCCGATGTCGCCCGGTTACCCAATGGGCTGCTGGTGCTGCAACGCAAATGTGTTGTCACCGCGCTGGCTCGCGATACCGCGGGTTCGCGCAACATCCAATTAATTAAGCAGGAGTGAACCATGCATCTGGCACGTGTTACAGGCGCGGTGGTATCCACGCAAAAATCGCCCTCGTTGGTCGGAAAAAAACTTCTGCTGGTTCGCCGGGTCAGTGCTGACGGGGAACTGCCGTCCAGTCCCACCGTGGGTGATGAAGTCGCCGTTGATTCCGTCGGTGCGGGCGTGGGCGAACTGGTGCTTCTGAGCAGTGGCTCCAGCGCCAGACATGTTTTTTCCGGGCCGAATGAGGCCATCGACCTGGCCGTTGTCGGCATTGTCGACACGCTTTCTCGTTAAGGGGGCCTTATGGCGATTTACACCCGTACGGGCGACGCAGGCACCACAGCGCTTTTTACCGGTCAGCGAGTCAGTAAAACGCATCCACGCGTTGAAGCCTACGGCACGCTGGATGAGCTGAATGCCGCCCTGAGTCTGTGCGTTTGCGCCACCCGCAACGCGCAACATCGCGCCCTGCTGGAAGCAATTCAACTGCAAATTTTCTGGTTCAGCGCTGAGCTGGCCAGTGAGACTGAACAGCCTTCCCCCGACCAGCGTTATATCAGTTCCGAAGAAATTGCCGCGCTGGAAGCGGCTATCGACACCGCGATGGGACGCGTCGCGCCGTTGCGCAGTTTCATTCTGCCCGGTCGCTGTGAGGCTGCAAGCCGTCTGCATTTTGCCCGCACGCTGGCTCGCCGGGCGGAACGGCGTCTGGTCGAACTGGCTGGCGATGTCGCCGTCAGGCATGTGCTGATGCGTTACATCAACCGCCTGTCGGACTGCTTGTATGCGCTGGCTCGCGCGGAAGACCATGACGCCCATCAGGACACCATTATCCGGGAAGTCACGAAGCGCTATCTGGCTGCCAGTCACGCCCCCGTCAAAAAGGACTCTGTGATGTCGCTCTCGTTTGCGGATCTCCATCAGTTAACCCGCGCCGCCATTGAACGCGCGCAGACTCTAAACGTCCCGGTGGTCGTCAGCATTGTCGATGCCAACGGCACAGAAACCGTCACCTGGCGCATGCCGGACGCCCTGCTGGTCAGCAGCGAACTGGCACCGAAAAAAGCCTGGACCGCCGTCGCCATGAAAACAGCGACCCATGAACTTGCGTCGGCCGTTCAACCGGGCGCGCCGCTGTACGGATTAGAAAGTCATATGCAGGGGAAAGTGGTCACCTTTGGCGGTGGCTACGCGCTATGGCGTGACGGATTGCTTATTGGGGGTCTTGGTATCAGCGGTGGAAGCGTTGAACAGGACATGGACATTGCACAGGCTGCCATTGCGGCAATAAACGTGAGAACACATCAATGAATACTTCTGAACTGGAAACCCTCATCCGTAACATTTTGACTGAACAACTGGCTCCGGCAAAAACAGAAATTAAAGGAAACGGCATCTTTCAGTCGGTGGGAGAAGCGATTGATGCCGCGCACCAGGCTTTCTTGCGTTATCAGCAGTCACCGCTTAAAACACGCAGCGCCATTATTAGCGCGATTCGTGAAGAGCTGACGCCGCAACTGGCGACGCTGGCGGCAGAAAGCGCGGCGGAAACGGGAATGGGTAACAAAGAGGACAAATTCCTCAAAAACAAAGCGGCGCTGGACAACACCCCAGGTATCGAAGACCTGACCACCACCGCGCTCACCGGCGACGGCGGTATGGTGCTGTTTGAGTACTCACCGTTTGGCGTCATCGGTTCGGTCGCCCCCAGCACCAACCCGACAGAGACCATTATTAACAACAGCATCAGCATGCTGGCGGCAGGTAACAGCGTCTATTTTAGCCCGCATCCTGGCGCCAAAGCGGTGTCACTGAAACTCATCGCCATGATTGAAGATATCGCGTTTCGCAGTTGCGGCATTCGGAATCTGGTTGTGACGGTGGCTGAACCGACTTTTGAAGCCACTCAGCAAATGATGGCGCATCCGAAAATTGCCGTACTGGCGATAACCGGCGGCCCCGGCATTGTCGCGATGGGGATGAAAAGCGGGAAAAAAGTGATTGGCGCAGGCGCAGGGAATCCTCCCTGCATCGTTGATGAGACGGCGGATCTCGTGAAGGCCGCAGAAGATATTATCAACGGCGCGTCGTTCGACTATAACCTGCCCTGTATCGCGGAAAAAAGTCTGATCGTGGTGGAGTCCGTCGCCGAATCGCTGATTCAGCAGATGCAAAGTTTTGGCGCGTTGTTGCTGGGTAGCCAGGAGATAGAAAAATTACGCGCCGCGTGTCTGCCTGACAGGGTCGCCAACAAAAAGTTGGTGGGTAAAAGCCCTTCCGCCCTGCTTGAAGCGGCGGGCATTCCGGTCCCTACTAAAACGCCACGCCTGCTGATTGGCGTGGTGAGCGCGGATGACAGTTGGGTCACCTCCGAGCAGTTAATGCCGATGCTTCCCATCGTGAAGGTCAAGGATTTCGACGCGGCCCTGTCGCTGGCGTTGAAAGTGGAAGAAGGCTTGCATCATACCGCCATCATGCACTCACAGAATGTGTCACGCCTGAACCTTGCGGCGCGCACGCTGCAAACCTCTATTTTCGTTAAAAACGGGCCATCCTATGCCGGAATTGGCGTCGGCGGCGAAGGATTTACCACCTTCACCATCGCCACGCCGACCGGTGAAGGCACCACCTCGGCGCGCACGTTTGCCCGTTCTCGCCGCTGCGTGCTGACTAACGGTTTCTCTATCCGCTAATGAGGTTGTGATGAAGACATTTTCACTGCAAACCCGACTGTACAGCGGCCCCGGAAGCCTGAAAGTACTCGGCCGTTTTACGAACAAGCACATCTGGATTATCTGCGATGGCTTTCTCGCGCGTTCGCCGCTGATTGAAACATTGCGCGCGGCAATCCCCGCCGACAACCGCATCAGCGTGTTCAGTGAAATCACGCCGGATCCCACTATCGGCACCGTCGTACAGGGGATTGCACAAATGCAGGCCCTGCGTCCCGACGTGGTCATTGGGTTTGGCGGCGGTTCCGCGCTGGACGCGGCGAAAGCAATAGTCTGGTTCAGCCGCCAGTTTGATATCGAAATTGAAACCTGTGTTGCCATCCCGACCACCAGTGGTACGGGGTCTGAAGTGACCAGCGCCTGCGTGATAGGCGATCCGGTCAAAGGTATTAAATACCCGCTGTTCGATAATGCGCTGTATCCCGATATGGCCATCCTTGATCCGATGCTGGTCGTGAGCGTTCCACCTGCCATTACCGCCAACACAGGAATGGATGTGCTCACTCATGCGCTGGAGGCCTGTGTGTCTACCCATGCCAGTGATTTTACCGATGCACTGGCCGAAAAAGCGGCGCAACTCGTCTTCCGGTATCTTCCTGTCGCAGTACGGAAAGGCGATTGCCTCGCCACGCGGGGCAAAATGCACAACGCCTCCACGCTGGCAGGCATGGCCTTCAGCCAGGCGGGGCTTGGACTCAACCACGCTATCGCCCATCAGCTAGGCGGTCAGTTCCACTTACCGCATGGTCTGGCAAACGCGCTCCTGTTGGCGCCAGTGATCCGCTTTAATGCTCACGACCCACGGGCCGCAAAACGTTATGCCCGTTTTGCGAAAGCCTGTCATCTGTGCGCAGACAGCGCCAATGAGATAACCAGCGTCAATGCGCTGATTCAGCATATTGAACAACTGAAGAAAGCCTGTGATATCCCCACGCTTGCCGACGCCCTTAAAGACGGCAAAGCGCTCTGGTCACAGCGTATTCCGGCGATGGTTGATGCCGCGCTGGCGGATGTGACGCTGAAAACCAATCCCAGAGCGGCGGATGCGAATGCCATTCAGGAACTGCTTGAGGATCTGTTATGAATACCGCCCTGCATGAGGACGTATCGTTACTGGACGCGCAAACAATCGTGGAACGCGTCCGCGCGGCAGGTATCGTCGGCGCTGGCGGCGCTGGCTTTCCGACCTGGGTCAAACTCCAGGCGCAGGTGGAGATTTTCCTGGTCAATGCCGCGGAATGCGAACCGATGCTTAAAGTGGATCAGCAACTCATGGCACAGCAGGCAGCGCGTCTGCTTCGTGGTGTGCAGTATGCGATGAAGGCCACCGGTGCGCGCGAAGGCATTATCGCCCTGAAAGAAAAGTATCAACCGGCTATTGCCGCATTAACCCCGCTACTGCCTGCAACAATCCGGCTGCACATTCTGCCCGACGTCTATCCGGCAGGCGATGAAGTGCTGACCATCTGGATGGCGACGGGTCGCCGCGTACCGCCAGCCGCACTACCGGTCAGCGTAGGGGTGGTGGTTAACAACGTACAGACCGTATTGAACATCGCCCGTGCGGTCGAACAACAGTATCCCGTGACGCGCCGTACGCTCACCATCAACGGCGCTGTAGCTCAGCCGCAAACCGTGACCGTTCCCATTGGACTGTCATTACGCGAAGTGCTTGCGCTGGCAGGCGGCGCAACGCTGGACGATCCGGGATTTATTAACGGTGGGCCGATGATGGGCAGCCTGCTGACCTCGCTGGACGCCCCCGTCACCAAAACAACGGGGGGTCTGCTGGTACTCCCCAAAACACACCCGCTAATTCAGCGTCGGATGCAGGATGAGCGCACCGTGCTGTCAGTGGCGAGGACCGTTTGCGAGCAGTGCCGCCTGTGTACCGATCTCTGCCCACGGCATCTCATCGGACACGAGCTTTCTCCGCACCTGCTGGTGCGCGCAGTCAATTTCCATCAGGCCGCCACGCCGCAGTTACTGCTTAGCGCCCTGACCTGTTCAGAATGTAACGTCTGCGAAAGCGTGGCCTGTCCGGTAGGGATTTCGCCGATGCGCATTAACCGCCTGCTCAAACGTGAGTTGCGCGCACAGAACCAGCGCTATGAAGGCCCGCTTAACCCGGCCGATGAGATGGCGAAATATCGTCTGGTACCGGTTAAACGGCTGATAGCCAAACTGGGATTAACCCCGTGGTATCAGGAAGCGCCTCTCGTCACAGTCGAACCCGACGTTGCAAAAACGACGCTGCTGCTTCGTCAGCATATTGGCGCCAGCGCAGTGCCTTGCGTGCAAAAAGGCGAACGCGTTGCGCGCGGCCAATGCGTTGCCGATATCCCACAAGGTGCGCTCGGTGCCCCCGTTCACGCCAGTATTGACGGCATTGTCTGTGACATCACAGAGCAGGCCATTACCGTTGTAAGAGGTTAACCATGTCTCAGGCCATAGGTATTTTAGAACTCACCAGCATCGCCAAAGGGATGGAAACGGGTGATGCCATGCTGAAAAGCGCCAATGTGGAACTGCTGGTCAGCAAGACCCTTTGTCCGGGGAAATTTATGCTGATGCTGGGCGGCGATGTGGGTGCGGTACAGCAAGCCATCGAAACAGGCACGTCTCTTGCCGGAGAAATGCTGGTGGACAGCCTGGTGCTGCCCAACATTCATGCCAGCGTACTTCCGGCCATTAGCGGTCTGAACAGCGTGGATAAGCGTCAGGCAGTCGGCATTGTTGAAACCTGGAGCGTCGCCGCCTGCATCAGTGCGGCAGACCGCGCAGTTAAAGCCTCTAACGTCACGCTGGTACGCGTTCATATGGCGTTTGGCATTGGCGGCAAATGCTACATGGTGGTCGCCGGTGAGGTCTCCGACGTCAACAATGCAGTGACGGTCGCCAGTGAAAGCGCTGGAGAGAAAGGGCTGTTGGTCTGGCGTTCGGTGATTCCCCGTCCGCACGAGGCCATGTGGCGTCAGATGGTGGAGGGATGATGGAAAGAGAACCCACCACGGATCGCATGATCCAGGAGTATGTACCGGGCAAACAGGTGACGCTGGCGCATCTGATTGCCAATCCTGGCAAGGATTTGTTCAAAAAACTGGGGTTGCAGGACAGCGTTTCAGCGATTGGTATTCTCACGATTACCCCAAGCGAAGCGTCGATTATTGCCTGTGATATTGCCACCAAATCCGGCGCAGTCGAAATCGGTTTTCTCGACCGCTTTACCGGCGCGGTGGTGATAACCGGCGATGTGTCAGCAGTGGAATACGCGCTGAAACAGGTTACGCGCACGCTGGGTGAAATGATGCGTTTCACGGCGTGCCCGATCACGCGGACATAATGCAATGAAACGCATGATGTTGATTGGTCCCAGTCAGTGTGGCAAGACATCGCTGACGCAGAGTCTGCGCGGTGAAGCACTCCAGTATCAAAAAACCCAGGCGATTGTCTGGTCCGCCGGGACAATCGACACCCCCGGCGAATATCTGGAAAACCGCTGTTTGTACAGCGCTCTGCTGACAAGCGCCTGTGAAGCAGACGTTATTGCCCTGGTACTCAATGGCGATGCGCAGTGGTCGCCCTTTTCTCCAGGCTTCACCGCGCCGATGAACCGGCCCGCCATCGGCATACTCACTAAGGCGGATTTAGCCGCCCCGCAGCAAATAGCACGCGTCACACAATGGCTGGAACAGGCTGGCGCGCAACGTATTTTTGTTACCAGCGCGGTAAACCACTCCGGGCTTGATGAACTGTTTGCCTTTTTGAATCACAAGGAATCCTCATGTCTCACAAAATAATGGCGATTAACGCTGGGAGCTCATCGCTTAAATTTCAGTTGTTGGATATGCCGCAGGGCGACCTGTTGTGCCAGGGGCTCATTGAACGAATTGGCATGGCGAATGCGCAAGTCACGCTAAAAGCGCAAGATCAAAAATGGCAATTAACCACCCCGGTTTCCGATCATCGCGAGGCCGTGACGATTCTTCTCGAAATGTTGATGAGTCATCGCATTATCAACAAGATAGAAGATATCGACGGGGTCGGGCATCGGGTTGCGCATGGCGGAGAATCGTTTAAAGATTCGGTTCGCGTCACGGATGCATCACTGGCGGAAATTGAACGACTTGCCGAACTGGCTCCTTTACACAATCCGGTTAATTTGCTCGGTATCAACGTCTTTCGCCAGTTGCTGCCAGATACACCCGCGGTGGCCGTGTTCGATACCGCCTTTCATCAGACGCTGGACGAGCCAGCCTATATCTACCCGCTTCCGTGGCGCTATTACGAAGAATATGGCATCCGCCGCTACGGTTTCCACGGAACCAGCCATAAGTATGTCAGCGCGACCTTAGCCGAAAAGCTTGGCGTGCCGCTCAGCGCGCTGCGGGTCATCTGTTGCCACCTGGGCAACGGCAGCAGTGTTTGTGCCATTAAAGGCGGTCAGTCGGTGAATACCTCTATGGGCTTTACGCCACAATCCGGTGTGATGATGGGTACCCGCAGCGGGGATATCGACCCGTCCATTTTACCGTGGGTAGCGCAGCGGGAAGGCAGGACGCCACAACAGCTCAATCAATTGCTGAATAATGAATCCGGGCTGCTTGGGGTATCAGGCGTTTCGCATGATTATCGCGACGTCGAGCAGGCCGCTGATGCGGGCAATCCCCGCGCTGCGCTTGCCTTAAGGCTGTTTGCTGAACGTATTCGCGCCACTATTGGTAGTTACATTATGCAAATGGGTGGACTTGATGCGCTGGTCTTTACCGGCGGGATTGGGGAGAACGCCGCGCGTGCCCGAGCGGCGATTTGCCAGAATCTGCATTTTCTCGGACTGAGTATTGATGATGAGAAAAACCAGCGAAATGCAACCTTCATTCAGACTGAAAACGCGATGGTCAAAGTGGCGGTGATCAACACCAACGAAGAGTTGATGATTGCTCAGGATGTGATGCGGATTGCCCTCGCAGAAACGGAAACATTCGCGGTTTCAGCTTAAGTTCGCGCTGTGCAAATTGCGGCAAATCATGGTAATAGCGTAATCACCGTGACACTATTCGCCGAGGATTTCAGACCAGACAGGTGATAACGTGGCTGTTGCACAGTGCCCCGCATCATGCGGAGAACTTATTCAGGGCTGGATTATGGGCAGCGAGAAACTGGTCTCCTGCCCTGTTGACTGGTACAGCACCGTCGAAGTCAGCGACGGTTCCCCTTTACCCGACGAGCGCCCTCTTTCTCGCGCCATGGTTAATCGCCTGCTTGAGCACTGGAACTATCCCGCCAGTCTGAGTCAGGGTATCCGCCTGGAAGTCCACTCAACGATTCCTGTCGCTAAAGGAATGGCCAGTAGCACCGCGGATATCGCTGCAACGGCCGTCGCCACCGCACGCCATCTCGGTCATCATCTTGATGAAACCACCCTTGCGCAGCTTTGTGTCTCGCTCGAACCAACGGACAGTACCGTTTTTCACAAGCTGACTCTGTTCGATCACAATGACGCGTCCACGCAAATCCCCTGCGACTCACCACCAGAACTGGATCTCCTCGTGCTGGAAAGTCCGCAAACCTTACGCACCGCGGACTATCACCGCATTCCACGACTGGCGGGGTTACAGGCAGGCGCGCCCGCGCTGAAACGGGCATGGGAAAAAGTACAGGAAGCGTGCGCAGAGCGGAATCCGTGGCGGATGGGAGAAGCAGCAACGCTGAGCGCTATCGCCAGCCAGATGCTGTTACCCAAACCGGATTTCGATGCGCTATTGTCTCTGGCAGAAGAGTGCGAGTTATACGGTGTGAACGTGGCACACAGCGGTAGCGTCGTCGGGCTGATGCTCGACAGGCAGAAACACGATGTGGAAAAGGTTACGTGGTTACTGGCAAAACAAAGACTCACTGAACACTGGCCGGAGAGACACCTACTGCGGATGGTCAGCGGCGGCGTGAAATGTCAGTGAGGATCGCATTCTGATCCTCACTGCGCAGAGACGTCATTCGGCTTTCGCGTCGCCGTTTTTCATCTCGCCCATCGCTTTCAGCTTTTTAGAGATGTCGCGACGTTCTTTGGAAATTTCAGCATTTTTGATGATGTAGTCATCAACGCGATCTTCATAATCGCTCTTCATGCTGGCGATGATGCCCTGAATAGCTTCAACGCTCATGCCAGGCTTGATGTAGTCGCTCAGGTTGTCCAGCAGCAGAACACGTTTCTGGTTGTCACGGATCTTTTTCTCAACGTCCTGGATTTCACGCTGCAGTTTGTTTTTACGACGGAACAGACGAACAAATTCCAGCACGTCCTGGAAAGATGGCTTGTTAGTTTCCATTTTTACACCCCTGATAATGTGAGATTCGGATTCGTTTAAACGTTAGGGCTAACATTACTTTTAGCAGCCACAAATGACAATGGCTTCATTCTTGCCTTCATCATACCCCGATTCCTTGCTGAATCGAAGCAGCAGCAACCGTATTCCCCTTGTCTGCTTGTTATTTGCGCAGTGCGCGGCAGATCAGATGGGACAAAAGCTCCAGTTGACGGGCGGTTTCGAGACTCAGCCACACGTAACCATGAATCGGTGTTTCGGTAACATTACTCTTTTCATGTTGACGAATCAGCGCGCGCAGCTCGTTGACGCTCTCATTGAGTTTTTCGGTGTTGGCAAGGATCGGCTGTGGATTCCCCTCAAACAGCGCATGCGCAATGGTCAACAGCGCCTGCTGCGTTATCTGTTGGTTTTCTCGTAAAGTGTGGGCGTTAAGCATAACAAAATGGCTGGCGCGTGTGGCCCACAGCGCGTTAATTTGCAGCTCAAGCATACAGACCAGATTACGGTTAACGGTTTGAATGGCTTCGAAAACCGATTTCTGGATATGGCTTTCTTTGCTGGCTGGCGGGATAAGCCCCCGCATTTTCACCACGTCACCCAGCAGTTGTTGCAGATGCTTATCCAGACGAGGACGTTCCAGTAAATTGGGCGACAGCGCGGCCTGGTAGACACGATTGTATGCCGTTACGCAGTGCGCTAACTGGATACGCCAGTGTATAAAGGCCCGTTGCGCCCAGATGCCGGTAAACAGCATGGCGAGAAGCGACCCCAGAATGACATCGCCACCGCGCCAGAGCGCCGTTTCCATATCGCCTGGGGGCGCCCCCACCACAACGGCGAGGGTAATGCCGATCAACAGCGCCTGATACGGCCTTTTGCCCAGCGCAAGCCAGCCGCATAAGAACATTGCCGCCGCACACCAGAGCAACATCAATGGCAGGGAGAACAGCTCCAGGCGCAGCGCGACCAGCCCCAGCACCGAGCCGAGAATAGTGCCGCCAATACGCTCCCACGCGCGGGGCACGACGTTACCCCAGAACGAGATCGGTCCCATAATCACCACCAGCGTGATCAAGGGCCACGTGCCTTCCGGAATATGAAACAGTCGAACGAACAAAAAGGTCAGGATAAACGCCAGGGCAATGCGAATACCATGCACAATGCGGTAATGGCGATAAAGGCGAATCTCAAAGGGGCTCAGCGACTTGTCGGCACGCACTCAGGCACTCCGTCAGACAAAGAGAAAAAAGGATTGTACCTGCTTTTGACGGAAAAGATCACCGCAACGAACAGAACATCACGCTAAGCGTAGTCGCTCCGCGCCTGTCCGCCGCGTTTTAGGCTTATTTGGCAGTCGGTTGTACTGCGATATACATTTCGATATCCCAGTAACCGTCTTTGCAACCATCATTCAGATAGACTTCAAAGCAGGGTTTGCTCGCCATTTCATACGCACTGTCCTGCAGCAGACTATTGAAAAACTGATACCACGGTGTCGCAAAGTCGTCATTATCGACCCGCGCGACTGCGGTTGCATACAGGCCGCCCTCTATTTCACTGAGCGTCACGCCTTCGCTGTTATCCGGAATAACAAAATCGGCAGGTACAGAAACAACCGTGCTGCAACGCAGTTTCTCGGCAGGCACTTCATCCGGGTTGTCGAAGTAAACGGCGATCCACTCCAGAGGGACCACCTGCTTGTCGTTTACCCACATCATCAACTGTTCAAATCCTTGCTTTACCGTCTTCTCCCACGGCCCCACCAGATGGAAACCTGCAACGGTGCGCTTATCAGCCTGTCTGATCTCGTAGTTCATGTTGCCTCCATAGTTACACTGTATTTATATACAGCATAACTAAGCCAGATTAACAGTCTCAAGAAATTTGTGATTATTATGTGAGCAGAGCCGAACTCCTGCCACTCTCCTGCCAGAAATCATCAGACTTTGTGGTGGAAATAATCGCTTAATCGGGAGAACACGCCCCCTTTGCCGACCGCTTCCAGTGTGACCAGCGGCCAATGAGCGACCACTTTATCACGGTCGTAGAGCTCGATTTCTCCTACCTGCTGATGCGCGGCGAGCGGTGCTTCAAGCGCCTTTTTATTCAGGATGTATTTCGCTTTGATATTCGGGATTTCCGCTTTCGGTATTGCCATCCAGAAATCCTGCTCTGTGCCTAAAGCGATATTCTCTTTGTCACCGTACCAGATGCGCTCTGTGCCCACCTGCTTGCCACGTCTGAGGATCTGCACCGTATCGAAATTCTGTTGTCCCCAGTGCAACAGTTTACGCGCCTGTTCCTCACGCCCTTTCGGGCTCGACGCCCCCATCACCACCGCAATCAGACGGCGCTGACCATCCACCGCCGACGCAATCAGGTTAAAGCCCGCGCCGGACGTGTGCCCGGTTTTCAGACCATCGACGTTCATGGTTTTATCCCATAGCAGCCCGTTGCGGTTTTGCTGGGTGATGCCGTTCCAGGTAAGGCTTTTCTCGCTGTACATATGGTAAAACGCAGGTTCACCGTGAATGATGGCCCGGGAAAGCACGGCGAGATCGTAAGCAGAACTGTGTTGACCGGGCGCATCCAGGCCATGAACCGTCTCAAAATGGGTATCCCACAAGTTGAGCGTCTTAACAGCGTTGTTCATCATGGCGACAAACTGCGGTTGCCCACCGGCAATGTAGTCTGCCAGCGCCACGCAGGCATCGTTGCCGGAATCGACAATCAGCCCACGGCTTAAATCACGCACCGATACCCGGTCGCCTTCTTTAAGAAACATTAATGAGGAGCCGACGAAAACCGGATTGTTTTTCGCCCACGCATCGCGCCCCACTGTCACGATGTCATCCGGCGTGATGCGATGGCTGTCGATGGCGCGATCGACCACATATCCGGTCATCAGTTTGGTCAGGCTGGCGGGATCACGCTGCTGGTGCTCATTACCGGCGGTAAGAACTTGTCCCGTAGTGTAATCCATCAGTACCCAGGAACCGGCTTCAATATCCGGCGGGGGCGGCGCAAAATCAGCCGTACTGGTAGCACGAGCAGAAGAGAGATTCATCAGGAGTAAAGAAGTGGCAATAAACAGACGGCATTTCAACAGCATGTCCTCAGGCGTTCCCAAATAGCCGTTCTTTTTACGGAAAATTTGCAAAACAAACAGGGATTAATTGCAAGAAAATGTGACTTAAAGCACATTTTTAACCATCTGGTTGAACGCTCGCCTCTCAGGACACGCCTGTTTCTTCATCTCTTCCCGGCAGGTTGGGCTGAATACCGCGCCGAACTTTGATACTCTGTTGCGTTCAGACAGCGCGTAAACAGATGTCACGGAACCCACTTATTTATGAATGACGGCAAGCATCAACCCACCTTTCTCTTTCACGATTACGAAACCTTCGGCACGCATCCCGCCCTCGACAGGCCTGCGCAGTTTGCCGCCATTCGTACGGACAGCGAATTCAACATCATTGGCGATCCCGAGGTCTTCTACTGCAAGCCTGCGGACGACTATTTGCCCCAGCCTGGCGCCGTGATGGTCACCGGGATCACGCCGCAGGAAGCGCGAGAAAAAGGCGAGAACGAAGCCGCATTTGCCGCGCGGATCCACGCCCTGTTTACCGTTCCGAAAACCTGCATTATTGGCTACAACAACGTGCGCTTCGATGACGAAGTGACGCGCAACGTTCTGTACCGTAACTTCTACGACCCCTACGCCTGGAGCTGGCAGCATGACAATTCCCGCTGGGATCTGCTGGATGTTATGCGTGCCTGTTACGCCCTGCGACCAGAAGGCATTAACTGGCCGGAAAATGACGACGGTTTGCCAAGCTTTCGCCTGGAACATCTGACAAAAGCGAACGGTATTGAACACAGTAACGCGCATGACGCTATGGCTGATGTGTACGCCACCATTGCGATGGCGCAACGGGTGAAATCACACCAGCCGCGCCTGTTTGATTATCTCTATACCCACCGGAGCAAACACAAGCTCGCCGCGCTGATTGACGTGCCGCAAATGAAACCGCTGGTCCATGTTTCCGGTATGTTTGGCGCCTGGCGCGGCAACACCAGTTGGGTCGCGCCGCTGGCATGGCATCCGGATAACCGTAATGCCGTGATCATGGTGGATCTGGCGGGCGACATTTCCCCGTTACTTGAGCTGGACAGCGACACCCTGCGTGAGCGCCTGTACACCGCCAAAGCAGATTTGGGCGATAACGCCGCCGTGCCGCTGAAGCTGGTGCATATCAACAAATGCCCGGTACTCGCGCAGGCGAATACGCTGCGTCCGGAAGATGCGGACCGCCTGGGTATCAACCGCCAGCGCTGCCTCGATAATCTGAAGGTTCTGCGCGACAATCCCCAGGTGCGTGACAAGGTCGTCGCCATTTTTGCCGAGGCGGAACCGTTCACCCCGTCTGATAACGTCGATGCGCAACTCTATAACGGTTTTTTCAGCGACGCTGATCGTGCGGCAATGAAGATTGTGCTGGAAACCGACCCGCAAAATCTGCCGGCGCTGGATATCACGTTTGTCGATCCGCGTATTGAAAAGCTACTGTTTAACTATCGGGCGCGTAACTTCCCCGGCACGCTGGACGAAGCGGAGCAACAGCGCTGGCTGGAGCATCGCCGTCAGGTCTTTACGCCCGATTATTTACAGCGTTACGCCGATGAAATACAGGGGCTGTACCAGGAGTATGCGGATGATAAAGAGAAGCAGGGCTTGCTGAAAGCACTCTGGCAGTACGCGCAAGAGATTGTCTGAAATTCGCCTTCCACCCCGGATTTTGCCTCGATCAGTGAGAACGGAAAACCTGCTTAGCAACGAATGGTTATGAATGTTGGCTGAAATAAATCGCAGGCATAAAAAAAGCCGAAGTGGTTAACTCCGGCTTTCTGCCCATTAGCGCTTCGCTTACCGGGCCTGCAGACGTTATGAATTACTGCGCAATATCTTCATACTGCGGTACCGGGTTGCGGAAGCTTTTGGTTACGCAAGCCAGATATACCAGACCGATACCGGCCCAGATCAGACCCAGAACCATAGAGCTCTCTTCCAGGTTGATCCACAGTGCGCCAACAGTCAGCGCGCCGCAGGTCGGCAGAATCAGGTAGTTGAAGTGGTCTTTCAGCGTCTTGTTACGTTTTTCGCGGATCCAGAACTGTGAAATCACAGACAGGTTCACGAAGGTAAACGCCACCAGCGCACCGAAGTTGATCAGCGCCGTCGCCGTCACCAGGTCAAAGTTGATCGCCAGTAGCGCGATCGCACCGACCAGCAGCACGTTCCATGCCGGGGTACGCCACTTCGGATGAATGTAACCGAAGAAACGGGTCGGGAACACGCCATCACGTCCCATGACGTACATCAGACGTGAAACGCCCGCATGCGCCGCCATACCGGATGCCAGTACGGTCACGCTGGAGAAAATCAGCACGCCCCACTGGAAGGTTTTACCCGCCACGTACAGCATGATTTCTGGCTGAGACGCATCCGGATCCTTAAAGCGAGAGATATCCGGGAAGTACAATTGCAGGAAGTAGGATGCGCCGATAAACACCAGCCCGCCAATCAGCGCGGTCAGGAAGATGGCTTTAGGGATCACGCGCTCTGCGTCTTTAGTCTCTTCAGACAGAGAAGAGATACCGTCAAAGCCGAGGAATGAGAAGCACAGAATCGTTGCACCAGTAATCATCGGCACGACATGCGCGCCTTCAGACCAGAACGGACGCGTGCTGGTCAGCGTACCTGCGCCTTCACCGTGCGAGACACCGTAGATGATCAGGCCGACAATCACCGCCACAATACCCATCTGCAAAATCACAATCAGGGTGTTGAAGTTCGCCACGGTCTTGATGCTACGCAGGTTAGAGATGGTCATAAAGGCCACCAGCGCGACAACAAAGATCCACGACGGCACCGACGGCACCAGCGCTTCAAAGTAAATTTTAGCCAGCAGGATGTTGATCATCGGCATGAACAGGTAGTCAAGCAGAGATGACCAACCCACCATAAAGCCAACGGTCGGGCTAATGGATTTCTGGGCGTAGGTATACGCAGAGCCAGCAGACGGGAAACGGCGAACCAGTTTACCGTAGCTCAACGCAGTAAAAAGAATCGCGATCAGCGCAAAGGCATACGCCGTTGCAACATGACCGTCAGTGAGGCCCGAAACGATACCGAATGTATCGAACAGCGTCATCGGCTGCATATAGGCAAGACCCATCATTACAACCGGAATCAGCGTAAGGGTTTTACGCAATTCCACGCGAGAGGTTTTTGGAGTAACGTTATGCGACATGGTCATTCCCCTTTACGGCGAATGCCGTCGCGTAAGCAAAAAATTGCCCCATTTTCTGGATTCCTCAGCGACAACAACTGTCGGTTTTTAGTAAATATCTATCCGGTACGGAGCCCGGCCTCTTTGTTTGAATGATTGGTTTGATGCAAAAAAATAACCGACGCGTATGAAAACGTCGGTTAATCTCATTTTTTGCAAGCGGCGCATTGTGCCCTAAATTGAGGCAAAATGACAAGAGAATGAGAGCCTTGTCATGAAATTTTTTTCTTAACGGGTTGATTTGTCTGCATCGCCTTTTGTATAGACTCCCGCAATAGCACTATTTGCTAAAATCGCTTCCCGCCACCAGGCGCTGGCAAGGCCTGCGGTCTGTTCATTCCAGCCAATCCATACCGGTTCGAAGAGAATGTGCTCCACGACTTTTTTCTCAACCAGCGCACCAATTTCCAGAAATCGTTGCGCCAGATAACGTGGCAAATAGCCGCAGCCCAGCCCACTGATTTGCAGCTCAAGTTTGGTCTTAAAATCGAAAACGGTAATGGCTTCCTGGTCGTCAAGTAACTGTGTCGCCGTGAAGGAAGATTGCGGGGAGCTGTCGCCGACCACAATCGCACGGCAGCGCTTAATGGTGCTTCGGCTCAGCGGTTCCGCCTCCTGCGCGAGAGGATGATGCGGCGCAACCGCAAAAACCTGCTCCAGCTCGCCCAGACGCGCAAAGCCATAGTCGCTGGATGCCGGCGGTTCATGCATCGCCCCCACAATGATATCCGCCCGCCCCTGAGTCAGCGCCTCCCACGATCCGCCTAACACGCCGTTGATGAATTTCAGGCGCGTCACGTTGTGGTGCTGATAAAAGGATTCAATAAGCGGTGCGAGCAGGGAAAAAGGAAAAGTATCGTCCACACCGATGACCAGTTCATTCTCCCAGCCCTCGTGTAGTTTTATCGCCTGCTTCTCCAGTTCCCGCACGGTGTGAAGCACTTCACGCCCTTTTTCCAGCAGCATTTGACCGGTACGTGTGAACCGCGCGCGATGGCCGCTGCGATCCAGAATCTGGATATTGAGGTCGCTTTCAAGTCGATGAACGGTATAACTGAGGGCCGACGGCGTCTTATACAGTTTGGCCGACGCCGCCGCGAAACTGCCCTCTTTTTCCAGGGCATCGAGAATGATGAGCACATCCAGCAGTGGTTTCATACACACCTCCTTGAGGTGTATGGCGGCTAACTGCTGGCTTATGCATTATTCCAGTGGCATCACCAGCGGATCGGGGTACTGGTACTCAAACCCAAGCTCATTGCAGATCCGGCTGCCATCGATAATTTTACCATTACCGTTGCCTGCACAATCCAGGAACTGTGGCGGCGCCATCCCCAACAGACGCGCCATCTGCGGATAGAACACATTACGTGCAGGATGCGAAGGCGCACATATATTATAGATGTGTCCCCCCTTCGGTGCCTGTAACAACAGGGTAATGGCGGCAATTACATCTTCCAGATGAACCAGATTGACGCCATGCTCGCCATTTGGCGCGGTTTTCCCGGCAAAGAAACGCCCCGGATGACGCCCCGGTCCCACAAGTCCCGCCAGACGCAGAATATCAACTGACGTTCCTGGCAGGTTGTGCAGCCAGTCTTCCAGCTCTTTTAATGCTCGTCCACTGGCGGTCACCGGATGACGCTCGGTCCCCTCTTTCACCGTTCCCTGAATATCGCCATAAACAGAGGTCGAACTGGTAAAAATAATGCGCGGAATACGATAAGCCAGCGCGCTGTCCACCAGTTCCTGCATCGCCTGTAAATAGAACGCTTCACCAGGGCCACTACGACGAGCCGGTAACGTGATCACCAGCGCATCAACATCCATTAGCGCATCAAGGTCATCCGTTTCGCAGACCAGTTCAGGCTCAAGACGCAGAGGATACCCTTCTATTCCACTCATTCTGGCCGCTTCCACGCCGTCTTCGGTGGTTTTGCTCCCCTTCACCTGCCAGCCTCTGGCAGTAAGCGACATGGCCAGAGGCATACCTAACCATCCTAAACCGACAATTGCGACCTTTTTCATCCGTTCTCTCCTGACTCTGGCACTATTGGTATAAGGCTACGCCCGCGATCAATGACTGACAATTCATACTATAAATATGAATTAAAAAAAGCGCTTGCTTTATGCCGTTAAAGTGGTTTAGGTTAAAAGACATCAAATGAATAAGCATTCATCGAGAATTTTATGACACGCGTTCAATTTAAACACCACCATCATCACCATCATCCTGACTAGTCTTTCAGGCGATGTGTGCTGG
>OKVW01000442.1_pt1 | contig 24740 bp, 26 predicted proteins | sample 1606991 | NCBI WGS metagenome assembly OKVW01 (sample SAMN03281021, study PRJEB24777) | human gut metagenome | isolation source: fecal sample PR177 from 1 month old male Malay infant, vaginal delivered...
TCGCTGGCCTTGGCCAGGAAGAACCGGATGCCCAGCTCCTCGTTGACGAAGATCAGCTTCCTGGAGTCCTTATCCTTCATCTCATCACAGGAAATGCCGATCTTCCCGAACATTTCCATTGCTTTATTGGCCAAACGCCCCTTGGCCAGAGCTACTGTCAAATATCTCATCGTATTCTTCCTCCCGGCCTATTCATATGCGGACAGCGGAATGGAATCTTCCCTGTCCTGGGCCATATCCATGGCGCGGACCACCTTGCCGTCCCCCTCCAGATAGAGCAGGTTCCTTAAGCCCCGGCGCTTCACCATATCCATATAGTCTGCAAGGGCCCTGTCCGGGTCCCGCTTCATGGACTGTACGTCCAGGTTCTGCCTGCGGAAATGTCCGGCCAGCCACAGAGCCTCTGCCCGCGCGGAGGGTTCATACAGGATCACCGTACCCGGCAGAACCACCGGAACATTGATCTGCTGCCTGGACAGGGCCGCCATCAGCTGATCCACCACAATCACGAATCCCACTGCCGGCGCATCCTTTCCAAACTGCACCAGCAGCTTGTCATAGCGTCCGCCTGTCACAATATAATCCCCTGTGCCATAGGTATAGGCCTTGAAAATGGTCCCTGTATAATACCTGTATTTGCTGAGCATTCCCAGATCATATGTCACATAATCAGCCAGCCCGCAGCCTTCTAAGATTCCATGCACTTCCTCCAGCCGCCGGATGGCCCCGAGGGCCCTGGGGTTGGCCGTCAGCTCCCCAGCCTCCAGAATCCGGTCAATGGAACCGAAGAATTCGGGAAGCCGCAGGAACACCTGCTTCAGCTCCTGGTCCATGGGCTGGTTCTTTAACAGTTCCTCCACCCCAAAGTAGTTTTTATTCTCAATGAGCAGGTTTAATTCTGCCTCCACCTCCTCATCCAGGCCCGCTTCCTCCACCAGGCTGTGGTAGAACTCCACCTGGCCCAGCTCCACCTGGAAATCTTTAAGGCCCGCGGTCTTTAAGCTGTCAATGACCATGGCGATCATCTCGGCATCCGCGTCGGCACAGTCGTCCCCGATCATCTCAGCCCCTGTCTCCGTCCGCTCCTTTAATCTTCCCTGGTAACTGGAATTGTTCTTGAATGTGCGCTCCAGGTAACACAGCCTCAGGGGCATGGTGTCGTCCTTGAAATACTTGGCCACGCACCTGGCCACCGCCGGGGTCATATCCGGCCGCAGCACCAGGGTGTTGTTGTCCCTGTCGAAGAATTTGAACATCTCCTGGGAAGTAACACTCCCCCTGTCCTTGCTGAAAATGTCGAAATACTCAAAGCTGGGAGTCTGAATATGCTCATAACCATAGGAATACAGTACATTCAGAATCTTCTGCTGAACCGCCAGCTTGTTTCTGCACTCGCGGTGATAAATGTCCCGGACGCCCTCCGGGGTATGTATAAGCTGCTTTTTCTCTGACATAGCCTCTCCTGACCGCCAAAGCCCGCCAGGCATTGTGCTGCCCTCCGCATTCGCTTTCGCGTTGTAAAGTGATAATTCAATAACGTGTTTGTTCTATTATAGGGGAGTACAACGGGATTGTCAATTACTTTTCAGCGCCGCTCTGTCCCTCCGGTTCCGGCCGGCCTTCCAGGTCCATCTGGATCTGCTCCAGGTAATGCACCAGCATATCCCGGCAGCTGCGGATCTTAAACCGTTTGTCCACCTCTTCGTATGTAAAGCTTTTGCGGCCTCCGTTCTCCATCCGGTTCCAAAATGTCTCCACATCCCTAAAGGGCAGATAGTACATCTCATCCAGGCCGGTATAGAACAGAATGATGAAGGCAATCCCTCCCTGCTGCTCGAATTCCTTCATAAAGCTGACCTGATGCGGATGGATGTTCTGCAGCGGAAATGTGGTCACCGCGCATTCCTTGGCATCAAAGCACACAGGAATCCCCTGAACGGTGCCGATATAGTCCACGGTACTCTTCTGGTCAAAGTAAGCCAGCGTAATGTGGCGGCTGGCCTTGTCGATCTCAATGGGCGTGATGGGCGTGGGGATCTTCTGGATCAAGGCCAGCCGCTTCTCCCGGTAGCTTTCGTTAGTATGGTTGATCAGATCCTCCAGCGTGGAGCCCCGCAGGCCCCTCGTATTCCATGTTCCCATTGATGTGCGTCCTTCCTGTCCTTCATTTCTGTGAAACAGTATACCAGATTTGGCCGGGAATCACAAGTAGAGAGCAGACAGATAACTGCCTGCTCTCTGGTATGAATGATTTAGTTCTTCTTAACCGGAAAATACACTTCCGTCACCCATTCCTGGGGCGGAACCTTGTCAAACTGGGTTTTCACGTATACGTCATAGGGCATTCCGTCCATCTCATACCCATTGGAATTAATCCATGTCACAAGGGCGCCGTAAGCGTCATGGAGGCAGGAATAGGGGCCTACGTGGGTGGTTTTGGCACAGAGAGTGGATGGCAGGATTCTGGTGGCCTGGCTCCGGTCTGCGATTCCCACCGCCAGCTCTATGTCGCTGTATGCGGGATCAAATTCCCTGTCATGGTAGATGGCCGCCACCACGCCGCTGACCTCCAGATGCTCCCTGGCAATCTTCTCGTAAAGCTTCCCGTAGAATTTCCCGAAGTCCTCCACAGACATATTGTTGCGTGTGGTCAGGAGCACCAGCTCCTGGCTGTTTACGATCTCTACTGTATAATTACTCTGATAACTCATAACGTCACCTGTCCTTTCGAATTGTTCCAGATGCACTTCCATTTCCCGCATGGTGATGGAGAGATGATCCACCTGACGGGCCAGCCGGCAGCGCTGCTGAAGCAGTCTCTTCATGAGAATTTGTTCATCTGTTACGGAAAGGAGTTCCTGGATCTCCGTCAGGGACAAACCATACCGCTTATAACGGCCGATCAGCAGCATGATTCCAATCTGGGATTCGTCATAGTACCGGTATCCGGTAAAAGTATCCGCCTGTTTGGGTTTTAACAGTCCGATTTTATCATAATGGCGCAGCGTCTTGACGCTGACTCCGCAGATTTTTGATATCTGTCCGATGGTGAGCATTGGCTGGTCCTCCTAACCTTTTTTTGTTTTCGATTCGAATCTAATCAGAGTATAGTCCCTGCCCTTAGGGCAGAGTCAAGGGAATTTCTCAAACTTTTTACTTCACAGCCATGAACCCCACGCCCTGCGTAGGATTCACCCTGTACAAGAAAAAACGCCTGCCGGATGCAGCACGCACCGGCAGGCGGATCACAAACATTATATTTGCGGAATCTTAAATCTCAGACTGGAAACGTCTGGCCTGCTCCTCAATCAATTCCTTATCCTCAAAATAATTGATCTTCATGGAGCGCTTCATGGCAGCCAGGGTCTCGGCGGCCTTGGCGCGGGCCTTGTTGCTGCCCTCCTCCAGAATGCGGTAAACAGCCGGAATATCTTTGGAGATCTCCTTGCGGCGTTCACGGATGGGGGCAAGCTCCTCCTGAAGCACACTGTTTAAGAAGCGTTTCACCTTCACATCGCCCAGGCCGCCTCTTGTGTAGTGGGCCTTCAGCTCGTCCAGGTTCTTGTAATCCGGCAGATATCTTTCAAAATGTTCATCCCTGCAGAAGGCATCCAGGTAGATGAATACAGGGTTGCCCTCAACCTCCCCGGGATCTTCCACCTTCAGGTGGTTGGGGTCAGTAAACATGGACATGATCTTCTTCTTCACCTCGTCCTCTGTGTCGGACAAGTAGATGCAGTTGCCCAGAGACTTGCTCATCTTGGCCTTGCCGTCAATACCGGGCAGGCGCAGACAGGCCTTGTTGTCAGGCAGCAGAATGTCCGGCTCAACCAGCGTCTCACCGTACACGGAGTTAAACTTGTGGACAATCTCCCTGGTCTGCTCGATCATGGGCGCCTGGTCTTCCCCAACGGGAACTGTGGTGGCCATGAACGCGGTGATGTCGGCCGCCTGGCTGATGGGGTAGGTGAAGAAGCCCACTGGGATGCTGGCCTCGAAATTGCGCATCTGGATCTCTGATTTAACGGTGGGGTTGCGCTGCAGACGGGATACTGTCACAAGATCCATATAGTAAAATGTCATCTCGCACAGCTCAGGAATCTGCGACTGGATAAACAGGGTGGATTTCTCCGGGTCCAGGCCGCAGGCCAGATAGTCCAGGGCCACCTCTATGATATTCTGCCGCACCTTCTCAGGGTTGTCCGAATTGTCCGTCAGCGCCTGTGCGTCCGCGATCATAATATAAATTTCATCAAATTCTCCTGAATTCTGCAGTTCAACCCTGCGTTTTAAGGAGCCTACATAATGTCCTACGTGAAGCCGTCCTGTGGGGCGGTCACCTGTCAGTATAATTTTACCCATTTCTAATAATGCCCTCTCATTCTTTTCCCTTTATCCGAATATCCCCTGAACACATGTGACGGGGACTTTCTTTCCGTATTATCATAACCCCCAATGGGGCGGTCTGTCAAGAATCGGCCTGCTTTCAAGAGGAAAAAATCCCCTTTTTTCTGCAGCCGGTATCATGGCTGAATATGCTCCCCATCCAATACCCGCTTAAATTCCTCAGGCAGGGGCGCGAAGAATTCCCTGTCCGCCAGATAGTCCAGAGGCGCGTACAGATCTCCCGGCAGCTTTAGCATCCAGGAATGCAGCAGCTGGGAGCGGACGTTGTACCGGGCTTTCAGATCCTGGTTTACACTTCTGTCCCCATACTTGGAGTCTCCCCCAATGGGGTGTCCGATGGAGGCCAGATGGGCCCGGATCTGATGGCTGCGCCCTGTAATCAGCGTTACCTTTAAAAGGGTGAATCCGCCTCCCCAGGCCAGGGGGACATACTCTGTCATAATAGGAACGCTGTTCTCCACTTCCAGGGGATGGATGGTCACCGTATTATTCTCTTCATCCTTTCTCAGGAAACCGGCGATCAGCTGTTTTTCCTTCAGAATCCCTTTTACAATGCACTGGTAGTATTTGTGGATGCTTCTGTCCTTGAACACGGCATTCATGACCTGAAGCCCTGCCAGGGACCTTCCGGCAACCACCAGGCCGCTGGTATTCCGGTCCAGGCGGTTGCAGATGGAGGGCTTGAAGGTGCGCAGCTGCTCCACCGGCATATGGCCGGAGCTGATCAGGTAGCTTAGTATCACCTCGTTCAGGGACTCGTCCCCTTCTTTGGCTTTCTGGCTCAGCATACCCGACGGCTTGTTCACCACCAGAATATGGCTGTCCTCGTAGATAATATCCGGTTTATGATAAGATGGCACAGCCGGGGATACAGGGTTTTCCTTGGCGGAGAATTTCTCAATGGTCTCATCGGACAGAAAGAGTTTGATCTCATCTCCCTCTGCCAGCCGCTCGGAACCATCACATTTCCTGCCGTTTAATGTAATATTCTTCTTGCGCATCATCTTATAGAGGAAACCCTTGCCCGCCTGATTCATGTATTTGACCAGCAGCTTGTCCAGGCGCTGCCCGGCCTCGTTGGGGGTTACGATCAGTTTCTGCATGGACGGTATCTTCTCCTGTCTGTTAGAATTTTCTCATGACGTACAGCAGCATTTTATGGGGAACCACCTTGGTGAGCAGGAAAAATGCTTTCATGGTTATTCCGTATATGGATATATCCCGCTTCATAATGCTGTCCTTTAAAGCCGCCCGGACCACATGGCGCGGATTGGCCATAACCAGCAGCTTGTAAAGGGGAATCTGCCCCGTGGTCTCTGCGATGTCGAAAAACTCCGTTTTCACAGGTCCGGGGCACACTGCGGTCACCGCGATATCCCTGTCTCTCAGCTCCTCGCCCAGCGCCCTGCTGTAGCTGAGCACAAAGGCCTTGGTGGCCGCGTAAACCGAGAACTCCGGCTGGGGCAGGAATGCCGCAGCAGAGGCGAACATGATGATCCGGCTGTTGTGGGTCATGTAGGGCAGCACCATGTGGGTCACCCCGCAGAGGGCCTCACAGTTCAGACGCACCATGCCGGTCTCATCCTTAATGTTCAGGGAACCCACTGAGCCGATCTTGCCATAACCGGCGGCATTTACCAGGAATTTTACGTCCGGGGCCGCCTCCTTTAATGCAAGCTCCAGCTTCTTTAAGTCCTCTTCCCGTTCCAGATCCAGGGCGAAGGGCCGCAGGCGCACCGATACCTGGCCATCCAGCTCTGCCAGGCGTTCCGCCCGTCTGGCAATGATCCATATCTCATCAAAGCCTGAGAAATGGTCCGACAGCTGCAGCACCATCTCCCTGCCCATCCCTGAGGAGGCGCCTGTAATAACCGCAATTTTCATCCTTCTCTCCTTTACTGCTAGAGCTTGTCTTAAAATTCATTCCCGCCATCTGCACGCGCCGCACTTTGCGGCATATTTGACCCCAATTCAGTCAACGTAGCCCACTACGCCTCCTTCATCGGGCCAAATCTCCCACAAAGTGTGACGCACATCTGACGGAAAGCAATTTTATGACACGCTCTACGCCTGCTGTAAAAAATCCAGCATCTCATAATAATCATTGATATAAAAATCTGCCAGCCTTGCCTTCTCCTGCTGCATATGGCGGGAAAATTCGTCCTCCACCGCGCAGACGGTCATGCCGGCACTCTTGCCTGCCTGTATCCCTGCGGGCACGTCCTCAAACACCAGACATTCCTCAGGCTCCACGCCCAGGCGGCCCGCCACATTCAGATAGATATCCGGCGCAGGCTTCCCCGCCGCCACCTCGCAGGCTGTGGCGACTACCTGGAAGTAGGGGCGGATCTTTAGGGCCTCCAGCACCGCATCCACCATGGCCTTACCATTGCTGGTGGCAATCCCCGCCTTCACGCCGCGGCGGGCCATATAGTCCAGAAAATCTTTGGCGCCGGGCTTTAAAGGCACCTGGGTCCTGTATTTTTCCATGGACATGTCCGTCCACGCCTGTTTAATCTCTTCCAGGGTGTCCGGCAGCCGGAACCGCTCTTTAAAATACATTGCGGTCTCTGAGAAGCTCATGCCCTCAATCTCCTTTTGCAGGTCCTCAGGGCAGTCATAACCGTACCGGCCTAAATATTCCACATCAATGGATTTCCACATCCACATGGAGTCCACTAATGTTCCATCTAAATCAAAGATAACCGCTTTTTTGTGTTTTAAACTCATGAATACCCTTTCTTTCTTCGTAACTGTTCAGTATCTCGCAGTTACCTCTCTTCTATAGTTATACACGCTTTCCCGCGCTCTGGCAATCCTTAAGCAGCCGGATCTCCTCCCGGGACAGCGCCCGGTACTCACCCGGGGCCAAAGCCTCATCCAGCTTCAGCGGTCCCATGGACAGGCGTTTTAAATAGGCCACCCGGCAGCCGAGGGCCTCGAACATCCGTTTTACCTGATGGAATTTCCCTTCATGGATGGTCAGGAGCACTTCCTGGGGAGCCGTTATCTCCAGATGAGCCGGAAGCGTCCTGGTCCCATCTTCCAGCGTCAGGCCCGTCTCGAACCGGCCGGCCGCGTCCTGGGGCAGATCTCCCTCAATCCGGGCATAATAAACCTTGTCCACGTGCTTCTTCGGTGACAGCAGGCTGTGGGCAAGGGCGCCGTCATTGGTCAGCAGAAGCAGCCCTTCTGTGTCAATATCCAGGCGGCCCACCGGGAATAGATCCTTTCTCAGGGCTGATGTGATCAGGTCTGTCACCGTCCTGTAACGGCTGTCCTCTGTGGCTGACACCACGCCCTGGGGCTTGTTTAACATATAATATTCTGTGGAGGCGTAGGCCACCGGACAGCTGTCCACCGCCACCTGGTCCGCCTCCGGCCGGATTTTCTGATCCGCCTGGCGCGCAATCTGGCCGTTTACCTGGATTCTGCCCTTTCTGGCCATCTCCTTGATCTGGCTGCGGGAGCCAAATCCCATCTCCGCTAAAAATTTATCAAGCCGCATCACACTCTGCTTCATCTGCGCCATCTCCGAAACATCCTTTCTTTTTCCACCACTCCGCCGAGCCGCAGGCGAGGGGGACTTTCCACCACTCCGCCAAGCCGCAGGCGAGGGGGACTTTCCGCCACTCCGCCGACCGCCTCCCTACTGCCAGCGCCAGCCCGGATAATATTTATTTTTCAGATTCCGCCCGGCGCCTTTGGCCCAGCCCAGAGGATACTCATCCATACACACCAGGCACCAGCCCTTCACAGCGTCCTCCCCCTCTGCCAGAGAAACGGTCTCCCCCTTCAGGTAGCGGACCACCCGCTCATCCCCCATGCCCAGGCGCAGCACACAGGGAAACTGTTCCGGCTTCAAGGCCATGGCCAGTGCCTGTGACGGCTCGAACCTGCCTTTTTTAATCTCCCCCAGCAGCAGGCCTGTGCGCAGGAACCGGAGGGATATGGAATCCGTGATCCCATCAGGCAGCAGGTATGCCAGATCCTGGCGGATCATGATCCGGTCCGGGTCCACCGGCAGCTTTAAAGCCTTCAGAAATTCCGCCAGCTCCGGCTGTTTCTCCAGAACCTTTCCTGCCTTTGCACCTGAACCGGCCTGGGCACCTGCGTCTTTGCCAACCGCCGGGCTCATATCAGCCGTCATATCATCAGCCGCACCAGGCTTTAACACCCTCTTTTTTTGCAGCAGTGCCAGGAAATGCCCCTCGCCCTTCAGCTTGTGCGGAAACAGGCGCATACAGCCAGGCAGCTCCTCAAAGCTGCAGGCTCCCGGCACAAGGCTGTGGTCCAGCGGGCACAGCTCCAGCTCAGGGAACTTGTCCAGGGCCGCCAGCACCGTGCCCTCATCCTCCTCCTTGGAGAAGGTGCATGTGGAGTACAGCAGCATTCCGCCGGGCTTCAGCAGCCTCACCGCGTCAAACAGGATCTCCCGCTGCAGGGGGCTGTAGTAAGCCGGTCCGCGCTGGCTCCAGTCCTTCACCATATCCTCCTCCCGCCGGAACATCCCTTCCCCGGAACAGGGCGCATCCACCAGAATCTTGTCAAAAAATTCCGGCCACTGGGCTGCCAGCCGTTCCGGCGTCTCGCCGGTAACGCAGATATTGGGTATCCCCGCCAGCTCCAGGTTCTTCAGCAGCGCCCTGGCCCTGGACGGGCTGATGTCATTGGCCACCAGAAGCCCCTGCCCCTTCAGGCGCGCTCCCAGCTGGGTACTTTTCCCGCCCGGCGCGGCGCACACATCCAGCACCCGGTCCCCCGGCTCCACAGGCAGAAACGCCCCCGGCGTCATGGCACTGGGCTCCTGAAGATAGTAAAGCCCTGCATAGTAGGCGGGGTCCTTGGAAGGCCTGGCTTCCCTGGGGTCATAATAAAATCCCTCTTTGCACCAGGGCACCGCCTCCAGAGGCCAGGGCAGCATTTCCCTCAGGGCCTCTGGCGTGATCTTCATGGTGTTGGCCCGCAGCCCAGGGTGCCACTCCTCCTCAAAGCTGCCTATATATTCATTATACTCATCTCCCAGAAGCTCCTTCATTTTCTCCAAAAATGCTTCCGGCAGCAGTTCTTTTCTCATGGACTATAATTCCTTTCCAATAATGGGTTCGGTTCAGTTTAGCATATTTCCGGGAAAATTTACAGAGATTTTTATGATTTCGCCAAAGTGTTCTCAAGGGCTTAATGGACTTTGCTTTTTATCCGAGCTGAATAGTAACTTCTTGACAGGCTTCTCAGCTGCTTTTATAATAAGTTGTGCGCTGTAGTCCAAAAGTGCAATACGAGAAAAGAGGAACACAACTATGACATTTATCATGGATATGATTAAAGGGATATTTATCGGCATCGCCAATATCATCCCAGGAGTCAGCGGAGGCACCATGGCCGTATCCCTGGGGATCTACGACAAGCTGATCGGCGCTGTCTCCGGCCTGCTGAAGAACTGGAAAAGAAGCCTTCTGACCCTGCTGCCCATCGGGCTGGGCTGCGCAGTGGGTATTGTGGGCTTCACCTATGCCATTGAATACCTGCTGAGCCGTCAAACCTTTGTCACCTGCATGGCGTTTGTGGGCATGATTCTGGGCGGCGTACCCGTGCTGGTAGGCAGTCTCAGGCGGGAGCTGCGCCACAAGAACAAATCCATCGGCATCTCCGGGATTCTGGCCTTTCTGGTGCTCTTTGCAGTGGCCATCCTGCTTCCCATGTGCGGTTCGGATGAGGAGGTTTTAAAAACCTTCACTGCCACTCCCATGACCTTAGTCTCCCTGTTCCTGGTGGGCGTCATCGCCTCCGCCACCATGGTGGTGCCCGGTGTCAGCGGGTCGCTGGTGATGATGATTCTGGGCTATTATTATGGAATCATCGAGACCATCAAGAGCTTTTTAGACGCATTGAAGGCCATGGATATGGCCGGGCTGATGAACGGCTTTATCCTGCTGTTTCCCTTTGGCATAGGCGTGCTGCTGGGCATTTTCCTGATTGCCAAGCTGATCACATTCTTATTTAACAGGTACGGGGTCCAGACCTACTGCGCCATCCTGGGACTGATCGCCGCCTCCCCATTTGCCATCTTCTACAACACCGGCTTATTTACCCAGCTGTCGGATCTGACACCCCTTATCGTGCTGGCAGGCATAGCTGTGGCTGTGGCAGGCGCTGTGATCACCTTCCTGCTGGGGGAGCGCAGCCATTAATAGCGGTATGTAAACCTGTATTTTTCCAGATATTTTAATATCCAGTAGGGGTCCACGCTGATCTCGTCAAAATGGTCTGTTTTAAAGTAGATTCCCACGTGGAGATGCACCTCGAAGTTGCCGGTTGTGCCCTCCACCTTGCTGTAGCCCGTGTCGCCCATGTATCCGATCAGCTCGCCGGCCCGGACAGCATCCCCCTCCTTCCACTGGCGGCTGTAGCCGTAGAGGTGGGCATAGTACAGATAAGCGCCTCTGGGACTGCGTATCCCGAGACGCCAGCCGCCCATCTCCAGCCATCCCACCTTTTCCACCACCCCATCGCTCATGCTGACCACGGGATAATAGCCCCGTGGTTTTTTTGCGCCCATCAGGTCGCAGCCCTCGTGTTTGCGTCCGCCGGAGGCATTTTGATTGTCATCATCTTCCGCAGCTGTCTCGTCCTGGCCGCTTTTGTAGCTTCTCTTGTCCATCCATCCGTCGGCATAGACCACGTCCGGCACAGAAGGGTCCGCACTGGACGGCACGGGGAAATATTTCAGGTCCCCCAGAATCGTCTCATACGCCTGTTTCAGCTTCCGGTAATCCGCCGGCCTCCTGGCCGCCAGCAGCTTATTGCTGTAGTCCAGGGACTCCAGGGATATCAGATCATAATCATTCTGAATCATCAGTGTGGTCAGCATGTCATAATCCAGTTGTGCCCGCCCCGCCACCAGTTCCCCCAGCTTCATGGAACGGAAGTCCTGGGATTCACAGGTGTATGCTCCCAGCTGGTAAAAGTCGGGATTTTCAACCAGATACTGGGTGATCGTACACTGAAAAACTGCCAGCACCAGAATCAGAAACAATATCATATGGTCACCGCCTTTACAATATACTGTATAAATCATTGTATTCAGGTGCCTATGAAAAAATCAATAAAAGGAAAGTCCCCTTCGCTGCCCTCAGGGGAGAGTACAGGAAAGTCCCCTTCGCTGCCCTTAGTCCCCTGTATTCGCCGGATTCTGCCTGTTCTGTGTCTGCTGCTGCTTCTGGCCCGCCCTGCCCTGGCATTTTCCGGGGCCAAAAACGGCCTGGTGCTGTGGGGTACCGTGGTGCTGCCCACACTGCTGCCTTTTATGATCTGCTCAGGCGTAATCGTGGCGCTGGATGGAGTGGGCATACTTATAAAACCCTTTGCCCCATTCTTCAGGGGCCTTTTAAAGCTGTCCAAAAATGGCTGCTTTGTGCTGGTCAGCGGCCTGCTCTGCGGATATCCCATGGGCGCCAAAACAGACAGCGAATTCCTGAACAGCCGCAGGATTTCCTTAAAGCAGGCCAGGTATCTTCTGGCCATCAGCAACCACCCCAGCCCCATGTTCGTCCTGGGATATGTGATGGACCGGATCGGCCTGGTGCCTGCTGTGGTCTGCCCCATCTGGATCATGGCCGCAGCCCTATATCTTCCTGTCGTTCCCGTGGCATGGCTGGCCCAGAAGGTCTACGGCTATCACGGCGAGGAGGATCTGCAGCAGCAAAGCGGTGCGGCACGGATAAAAGAGAAGGAGGTATACGCCCCCTTCTCCTTTGATGCCCATATGATGGGCTGTTTTGAAACCATGGTGAAAATCGGCGGCTATATCATGCTTTTTTCCATTCTGGCCATGTATCTCACCGCCATGCCATTTGAGAACCCGCTACTGCGCTGCGCCCTTTTAGGCACAGTGGAGATCACCACCGGCATCCAGTCCATCGCCCAGGGAGTGCCCGGCTTTGCCGCGGTACTCATGATCACAGCCTCAACTGCATTTGGCGGCCTGTCCGGTATCTTTCAGACAAAAAGCGTACTAAAAAACGCCGGATTGTCCATCCGGCACTATTGTCTGTGGAAACTGGTCCACAGCGTATTCTCCTGCATTCTGCTGGCAGCTCTCTGGTATCTGTTTACAGCTGCTCAGGGGCCTGTTCCTCCGGCTGCTCCTGTTCTTCGCTTCTATTGATGCCCCCCGCCAGCTCATTGCGGTTGGAGGAAACAATATCATAGCTGGAGGCCATGGAGGTCATAAAGGCATCGAAACGGCCCTTGGCCCCTTCCATGGTGTGGTTGATGATGGTCTGCAGGCTGCGCAGCATGTCGTCGGTATACTGAATGGAACCCTGGCGGATGGAGTTGGCATCCATCACAGCCTGATCTACGATGGCCTGAGCCTGCATGTTGGCCTGCTCCACCACCTCGTTGGCATGGGCAAAGGCCTGCTGCATGATCTCATGTTCATTGACCATCTCGCTGGTCTGGGCATTGGCCTGGGCAACCAGAACATCGGCCTGCTTCTTGGCATCATCCATCATGGCATCTGCCTGGGCATGGGCCTCCCCAAGGATGGTGTCCTGTTGGCTGATGATCTTCTGGTACTTCTTGATCTCATCGGGAATACGCAGGCGCAGTTCCACCAGGAGCTCTTCCAGCTCCTCCTTGTTCACGATAATCCTAGTGTTGGACAGTGCCTGGTATTTACAAGTGTCTATGTATTCTTCAATCTCGCTGATCAACTGTTCAATTCTGCTCATCATCTTAAACTATCTCCTCATTCAACTCTTACCATGCCATTATCTCCCGGCCAGCTTGTCCTTCACCCGTTCAGCCACCAGCGGATGCAAAAATGCATCGATCTCGCCGTCAAACTCCGCGATCTCTTTTACAATGCTGGAACTTAAATAGGAATATTTTAAGTTGGTTGTCAGGAAAATGGTATCCAATTCCGGCGCAATTACCCTGTTGGTCTGTGCCATCTGCAGTTCATATTCAAAGTCCGTAATCGCCCGCAGACCTCTTACAATCACCTGGGCATCATTCTTACGGACAAAGTCAATCAATAATCCGGCAAAGGACTGCACCTCCACGTTGGGCAGATCGGCAGTAACCTCTTTTAACATATTAACACGTTCTTCCACAGAAAACAACGGAGACTTTGATTTATTATTCAAAACTCCGATGATTACCCTGTCAAACATCTTAGAGGTGCGTTCAATAATATCCAGATGACCCAGAGTCACCGGATCAAAACTTCCGGGGTATACCGCTTTTTTCATCTATGCTTCTCCCTTTCCAACAAACAGGTGCTTATTGGTCTTGTATTCTTTTACTTTTATCAGACAGAAGCCCATGGAAGTAATCCACTCAGTATCTGTCTCCCTGGACGCTTCTATAATGATGGTGGTATTCTCATCAGCCATGCCGGACCCGGCCAGATATTCCAGAACCTGGCACTCATAATCATGATTATAAGGCGGGTCCATGAAAATAATATCAAATAGATAGCCGCGGCCTTCCAGCCTCTTTAAGCCGGTCAGAACATCACATTTCCTCACCAGCGCGTTATCTTCCAGTTTTGTTTTTTGTAAATTTTCCCGGATACACTCCAGAGCTTCCCTGTTGTTCTCCACCAGCACCGCCAGCTTGGCGCCGCGGCTTAAAGCTTCTATAGCAATGGCACCGCTTCCGGAGAAGAGATCCAGGAACATGCAGTCCCCAATGGACGGCTGCAGCATATTGAACAGTGTTTCCTTGATTCTATCGGTGGTTGGACGCGTATCCATTCCCTCCACGGTTTTTAAGGGCAGCCTTTTGGCACTGCCTGCGATTACTCTCATTCTGACTCCTGTTAGCTATATTATGATAACTCCAAAAATTGGGATATCCCTTTTCCACACAAGTATAATATGAAAATTACAGATATACAAGAGGTTTTTTATGAATTTAACGAGAATAAAGCCCTTATAGAACCCTCTTCCAGTTCCTTCCAGATTACGCAAAACCTTCTAGTGTATTATAAATGAATTATCATATAATATGATTGTACCACAAAACAAGCCATGATTCACTTATGAAAATCAATGGCAAAAATTATAAGGAGGACTGTTATTATGTCTAACAATTCTAACAGAACAAACGTACCCGAAGCAAAGGAAGCAATGGACAGATTCAAGATGGAAGTAGCCAGCGAGCTGGGAGTACCGTTAACCAACGGTTACAACGGCAACCTGACTTCTGCTCAGAACGGTTCCGTAGGCGGCTATATGGTTAAGAAGATGATCGAGGCCCAGGAGCGCCAGATGGCAGGTAAATAAATCCTGATTCCTTCTGAAGAGAAAAGGTAATATGAAGTGAGAACTCCCCGGACTGTTTATAAAACGGCCCGGGGAGTTTTCTTTGTATTCGGTGAAATACTTGCAAAAGTTCATCGTTTAGTCTTTATCAGCAGCACTGCAGAATCAGCCAAACATTGTCAAAGTTCTTTTCAGCCAGATCCTTCTCTTTGATCCAAAAATAAATATGTCCGCAATCCCCAAACATCAGCTCAAAATCTCCGTTTTCGATTGTCCCCATCTGGAACAGCAGCATCCAGTCCTTGCTTGCCTGCTGGATTTCATCCTCTAAATCACCAGGGATTTCATGCTCGCCGCCATTATAAAATCCTCTTGTTACTTCCTCGCACTCCTGTTCCATGGGATTCTGTATCACATCCGGGTATCCCAGCAGTTTGGTGCTGTCGCCCCAGCCATCCGGACGGCAGCCGTATTCTTCTTTAAGCTGATCATAGTCATCCCAATCCAAGTCCTCTGCTCCGGCCGGCACTTCTACGCTATAGGGCAGGCTCACTCTTTGCTTAAAGGTCAGCAGAAACTCCGGAAACTGGTAATCGCTCTGCAGGTCCCCGGGAAATTCACTTTCACTGAGCACATTTTCATCTTCAAAATAAAAAACCCTTGCACAGCCTTTGTCCTTAGGGTCAAACCCCCATTTTTCGGTTTCCATCTCATAGAAAAAGCTCAGAACACCCGCTGCCGGCAGCAGGCCGTCCGTATCATACGCTGCAGTCTCTGACAGGTGGATCTCCGCCAAAAAGGCCAGGGGTCTGTTAGCTGTAGTATTATCAAAGGACATTCCCTCGTAATAAGGCCATTGAAACCCCTGGGGAAGGCTTGGTCTGCCTCCTATTTTGCTGTGTGTTTTATGAGTCCCATTTTCCAATGGTTCATATATTACTTCGATTGAATTTTTGTTTGTGGCATCAAAGGTCTTAAATATTGCCTGTTTTAATGCTTTATCCATCAATTCTTACCTCTCATCCATCCAGACCAGCCTGTCACTCCACCACAACGACCTTCCCAATTCTGGCCTTCTCAGCCTTGGTATCATCAGGATATCCCAGGGCTGCCAGACCGTAGACCACATGGTCTGAAGGGATGCCGAAGCTGTCCAGCACCTGGCGGATGGCCGGGCGGTCGCAGACGTTCTGGAGCTGGTTGATCCAGACGGAACCAATGCCCAGGGAATGGGCTGCCAGAAAGATATTTTCCAGGGCGCAGGCATCGTCCTCCCTGCCGAAAATGCTGTCCTTATTATTAGAAGGGATCAGAATCACTTCCGGCTCATACATATTGTAGCCGGGGCGGTCCAGTTCCTCCCTGATGGCTGCCGCCAGCTGCTGGATCTTCTCACGGTTTCTGACCAGGGTAAACTGCCAGGTCTGAAGCCCCTGGCCGCTGGGCGCGTGAAGAGCCGCCTGGAGTATCAGGTCCAGGTCCTCCTGGGGGATCGGTTTATTTAGAAACTTCCTGGTGCTTCTTCTGCTTAAAATGCATTCCATTGTCTCATTCATCAATGTACTTCCCCTTTCAATTGACTGCCGCCGAGACGGCATTTACAGGTTCAATTTCTCATAATTCTGCCCCAGATAATCAGTCAGCCGCCGTTTCAGTTCCACGTGCCCTTCTTCCTCCAGCTCAGGATCACGGTCCAGCAGCAGGTTCACTTCCTCTGAAACCGACTTCAGGATATTGGCATCTGTGAATATATCTGCCAGCCTGAATTCCATATCCCCGCTTTGGCGCATACCGAAGATGTCCCCCGGCCCGCGCAGCTTTAAATCCTCTGAGGCAATGTAGAAACCGTCGTCCGAGCGGTTCAGTATATCCAGCCTCTCGCTGGTCCCCTCATCATCCGTGCAGCTGACCATGATACAGTAGGACTGGTCCCTGCCCCGGCCCACCCGGCCGCGCAGCTGGTGGAGCTGGGCCAGGCCGAAGCGCTCCGCGTTCTCAATCATCATCACCGTGGCGTTGGGAACATTTACCCCTACCTCAATAACAGTGGTGGACACCAGCACCTGGATCTCACCTGCCGCAAACCGCTCCATAATCTGGTTTTTCTCTTTGCCCTTCATCTTGCCATGCAGATACTCCACCGCAATTGAGGAGGGCAGTTCCTTGCGAAGCATTTTGGTGTAGTCCAGCACATTCTCCGCCTCGATCATCTCGCTCTCCTCCACCATGGGGCAGATCACGTATGCCTGGTGTCCGGCCTCCACCTGGCGGGCAATAAAGGAGTATGCCTTGGGCCGGTAGCCGGTGTTTACCACACAGTTTTTAATGGGCTGGCGTCCCTTTGGCAGCTCATCGATCACCGATATATCCAGATCTCCGTACAGGATGATGGCCAGGGTTCTGGGAATGGGCGTGGCGCTCATCACCAGAACATGGGGCGCGCCGCCCTTGCTGCTGAGCATTTCCCGCTGTCCCACGCCAAAGCGGTGCTGTTCATCCGTAATCACCAGGGCCAGGCTGTCATACTGGACCTTCTCCTGGATCAGGGCGTGGGTGCCGATGATAATATCCGCCTCATGGCTGGCGATTTTCTCATAGGCCAGCCGTTTTTCCTTAGCTGTCATGGAGCCGGTGACCAGCACAGGCACTTTATCTATACCCTGCTCCTCCAGCAGGCTGGTGATGGATTCAAAATGCTGTTTGGCCAACACCTCAGTGGGCGCCATCAAGGCCCCCTGGAAGCCGTTAAACGCCGCATTCAGCAGGGCCAGCACAGCCACAATGGTCTTACCCGAGCCGACATCTCCCTGCACCAGTCTGTTCATCACCAGGCCGCCGCTCAGATCCTTCATCACCTCGTCCAGGGTCCGTTCCTGGGCCGCGGTCAGACTGTAGGGAAGGCTCTTTTTCACTGCCTCCACCTGGGGACAGCGCTCCATGGTATAAGGCGAGCGCTTATCTGCCCGCCTCTCCTTCAGTTTACGCACGCCCACCAGAAATAAGAAGAACTCATCAAATACCAGACGTTTCCTGGCAAACAGCAGTTCGCTCTGGTCAGATGGGAAGTGGATGTGCTCCACCGCGTAATTGATCTCCGCCAGCTGGTATTTCCTGCGCAGATCCCCGGGCATGTACTCCCGCTCCATCTTGCGGGTGGACAGCGCCTGGGTCTGGGCCTTCACAATGGCCTTGTTGCCCAGCCCCTTTGTCTGGCCGTATATGGGCTGCATGGAATGCACCAGCCCGGCATAGGCTTCCGGGGTAAATACCTCAGGCTGCTCCATCACCATGCGGCCCCGTTTCTTCACCACCCGGCCGCGGAACACATAGATCTCGCCGGTCTTTAGGTTGGCCCGCATGTAGGGCATGTTGAACCAGGACACCTGAAGGGAACCGGTCAGGTCCTTCAGCTGCAGGGAGACCACCTGCATGTGGTTAAAACGCAGCAGATCCGCAGGTTTAACCAGCGCGGACTGCACCGCCATCACAGTGTCCTCCCTAAGCTGCCCCACAGGCACCGGCTCCTCAAAGGAATCATAGGCCCTGGGATAATAGGAAAGCAGATCCGCCACGGTGTAAACCCCTAGCTTTTCATAAAGCTTGGCCGTCTTGTCCCCAATGCCCTTCAGAGTGCTGATGGGTTCCTGATTCAGCATAGTGCATTCAGCCCCAGCTTAATACAGCCCATGATGCCCTGATTGTCATTTAGGCTGGCGGGCACAATGTAGTTGTCCATATCCTGCAGTTCCCTGGTGTTCAGATAGCCGCCGATCATCTCTGTCACCTTGCTGCGGATCATGGGGAACAGCTGCTCCTGGTGCATCACACCGCCGCCCAGTATGATCTTCTGTGGGGACAGAATCATAATGTAGTTCACCAGAGCCTGGGCAATGTAGTAGCTCTCCATCTCCCACACCTCCGGCCGGTCCACCAGAGCCAGGGCCTTCTCCCCCCATCTGGCTTCAATGGATGGGCCGCTGGCGAAACCTTCCATACAGTTTTTGTGGTAAGGGCAGATCCCTCCCTCAGGGTCGTCCGGATGCCGGTCCAGCAGAATGTGGCCGCCCTCAGGGTGCAGCATCCCATGGAGCAGACGGCCTCCCACACTGACGCCAACGCCAACGCCGGTGCCGATGGTTATATAGATCACGCTGTCCAGACCCTTGGCGCAGCCGTAGGTCAGCTCGCCCAGACAGGAGCCGTTCACATCCGTATCCAGGCCCATGGGCACGTCCAGCTCCTTCTTAAGCCCTCCCAGCAGGTCAAAATGTCTCCAAGCCAGTTTGGGCGTGTCCAAAATGAAGCCATAGGTATCTGACTCCGGCTTCACATCCACCGGTCCAAAGGCTGCAACGCCCAGCGCCGCAATCTCCTTGTCCTTAAAATAAGCGGTGATTTTTGATACAGTTTCCTCCGGTGTGGTGGTTGGAATGGACATCTGCTCCACAATCGTGCCGTCCTCTCTGCCCACTGCACAGACCATCTTGGTCCCGCCGGCTTCCAGTGCTCCAATTAACATATTGCTGCCTCCTTTTTTGTTCTGCTATTGAAAACAGCCGCCAGCCCGCTGGGGGCAGGCAGCTGCCTGAGAAAACTCATTATAACCCTTAAGTAATGAAACGATATCAGTTCCTCTTCCGCCCTAAAATCCGCAGAATGTACAGGAACAGGTTGATGAAATCCAGATACAGCTGAAGGGCTGAGAAAATGGAAGCCTTTGCAGCCATCTCCGGCATGTTGCCGTAAAATTCATAGTTGGCTTTGATCTTCTTGGTATCATACGCAGTGTACAGCAGGAAGATGAAAATGCCCACTGTGCATGCGATCATCTCAAATGCTTCCAGGTTGATGAACATACCCAGAATCCAGAAACCGCACAGGAACAGCAGTCCGGCTGTCATAAAGGGCTTGATTCCGCTAAAATTCACCTTGCTGAAATACCCAATCAGCGCCATCACTCCGAAGAACAAAGATGTCACCAGGAACACGGTCCACAGGATCGTCAGGTCAAAGATGATTAAGTACGCGGAAAATACAACACCGTTCAGAGCCGCATACACGAAGAACAGGGATCTGGCAACGCCTACGCCGATCTTGTTGATCCTGGCGGACATATAGACCACAACGCCCAGCTCTGCAAAGAGCAGTACATAGGGCCAATAGGGAATATCATAAAGTGTGTAAACAAGACCAGTGGACTCGATTCCCACAGCCACCGCAAAGGTCAGCAGCAGCCCTGCAAACATCCAGGCAAAGGTCTTCGCTGTATAATGTCCCAGGGATTCAGTATAAGCACCGGCCTGTGAATAAGGTTGATTCATTCTCTCTTCATTCATATTAGATTCTCCTTTTCATATTGAATTATAAAAATAATGCCAGGCTCAGGAATAAACCGGCAAAAATGCGGATAACCGCCAGCGCCATTCCGATTGTTCCAAGAATCACTGCGGTCTTAGCCAGTCCGCATTTTACGGAATTCCGGGCCTTTTGTCCAAAGGCAAGCCCCAATCCTGAAAAGAGAATTCCCAAAATGGGGATCAGCACAGCCGTTATAATGCCCAGGACCGCACACACCGTGGCCGGCACGGCCATATTGGAATGATCCGCCACCTGCACTACAATGGGCTGCTGGCCCATCCCCTCCTGCCCTGGCTGGGGCAGAGGCTGGTGAAGCAGCCGGAGCATCTCCTCCAGGCTGTCACGGAACACCTTTTTGGGGTATGCACCCATGAAACCCTTTAAAGCATTTTCCCTGAACAGACCGATCCAGGCCTCCAAATGCAGGATTCCGTTTCCATAGGAATACCTGATGAAGCGGGCCATGGTCAAAAGACCGTCCCCCTCCTGCCAGACTTCCTCCCCTTTGCGGATTGTCTTTCTGAAGCCATTCTTTACCAGATAGTCGTTCATAAAGAATTCCACAAAGTCATCCGGCTGCCCCAACGGTTCATCAACTGTCCATCTTGCCATAAGCGGACGCCTCTTTTCTCTTTAGATAATATGGAACATGTATTTGACTATAAATTAACATATTTTCCAGGAAATTACAAGGAAAATTTCCCAGAATTCCTACTCCACTGAGATCAGATAATAGTAGATCGGCTGTCCGCCGTACTGCAGTTCAATCTCTGCCTGAGGGAAGGCTTCCTTTACCTGGCCGGACAGACGCTCTGCATCCTCCCTGGCCACCTCACAGCCATAATATATGGTCACCAGCTCAGAAGCTTCGTCGATCATTTCCTTCAGTGCGTTCATGGCAGTGGATTCGATTGCCTTGCCCACAGCCAGCATGCCATGGTCACCCAGTCCCATGATATCCCCCTGCTCGATGTCCATCCCGTCAATATTGGTGGTGCGCACCGCGTAGGTGATCTGGGCAGTCTTTACAATGCCCATCTCATGGGTCATATTCTCTAAATTCTCCTCCACCGGCAGATCCGGCATGAAATTAACCAGCGCCGTGATACCCTGGGGCACTGTCTTGGAGGGGATTACGATGATGTTCTTATCTTCCACCAGGGCACTGGCCTGCTGGGCCGCCATGATGATGTTCTTGTTGTTGGGCAGTATGAAGATGTTGTCCGCGGGCACATGGTCAATTGCATTCAGCATATCCTCTGTGCTGGGGTTCATGGTCTGTCCGCCCTCAATCAGGTAGTCGGCTCCAATGCCTTTAAATATCTCGGACAGCCCGTCACCGCTGGAAACGGCGATAAAACCATACTTTTTATTCTGGACCGGCATTTCCTGGGCCTTCTGTTCCTTCTGTTCTTTTTGCTCCCGGGCCAGCTTTTCCGCATCCTTGATCAGGCGTTCCTCGTGCTCCTCCCGCATGTTGTCGATCTTCATCCTGGACAAGGAGCCGTATGTCAGTCCCCGCTCAAATGCCAGGCCCGGATGGTTGGTATGCACATGGACCTTCACCATCTCATCGTCGGACACCACCACCAGGGAATCGCCGATGGACTCCAGATATGTCTTAAAGGCCTCCTCGTCCTCTTCGCCGTAGTGCTTCTCCAGGTTGATGATAAACTCCGTACAGTAGCCGAACTTGATATCGGCCGTGTCTATATTGCTGCGGTCCACAGGGCCTGCGGACTGGACCGGTCTCTGCGCAGCTGCGCCTGTCTCCAGGGTGAAATCCGCAGTCTTGCCGGTGAGGCCGTCATAAGCACCCTTGACCACCTGCATCAGTCCCTGGCCGCCGGAATCCACAACGCCGGCCTGTTTCAGCACGGGAAGCATCTCCGGAGTCTGGCTCAGCACATAATCGCCGTGGCTGATGACTTCCCTGATCAGTTCCAATATATCGTCGGTCTGGGCAGCCAGCTCCATGGCCTTGTCGGCCATGCCTTTTGCCACAGTTAAAATGGTGCCCTCCTTGGGTTTCATGACCGCCTTGTAGGCAGTCTCCGTGCCGCGCACCATAGCGTTGGCCAGGGTGGTGCAGTCAATGGCTTCCACACTCTTGATCTCCTTTGTAAAGCCTCTGAACAGCTGGGAAAGGATAACGCCTGAATTGCCTCTTGCCCCGCGCAGGGAACCTGATGAAATGGCTCTCGCCAGATCCTTCATATCGGGATTCTCCAGCGCAGCCACTTCTCTGGCAGCCGCCATTATGGTCAGGCTCATATTGGTTCCTGTATCACCGTCCGGCACTGGAAACACATTCAGTTCGTTAATCCATTCTTTCCTGGCCTCCAGCTCCTTTGCAGCCGCCAGAAAGGCACGCTGCAAGCTCGCTGCGTCAATCGTATTTGTACCCACGGGTAACTTCCTCCTTTAATCAATCACTCTCACACCTTCTACATAGACATTGATCTTCTCAACCTCCATGCCGGTGAATTCTTCGACTTTATACTTCACGCTCTCGATTAAATTGTCAGCAACTGCGGATATGCTGACACCATAGGATACGATTACATGAAAATCCACAGAAATCTTATTGTCATTGATCTGTACATTGATTCCATGGGTCAGGCTTTCACGTTTCAAAAGCTTTACAAGACCGTCCTTCATGCTTACAGCCGCCATTCCTACTATACCGAAGCATTCCACTGCGGTGGTACCTGCATACAAAGATATTACATCCGGGTTGATCTGAATCTCGCCCATCTTATTACTGATTCTTCCCTTCATACACGTGCCTCCTATCTCATTTATAGTTTTCCAAGGAAAAGGCCCAAATGGGCAGACTTCACCTACGGATTGATGTGCTAGAAAACAGTATACACTATTTTCTACAAAAAAGAAATAAATTTTTGATTTTCACTTGCAAATTTTCGTACTTTCTGTTATCATACATTTGTTGTGGATTTTTATATAGAGATCCAATTTGTGTAATTAAGGAGGTGCAAGTATGGCTAAGTGTTCAATCTGCGAAAAGGCAGCTCATTTCGGTAATAGTGTGAGTCATTCTCATAGAAGAGCCAATAAGATGTGGAAAGCGAACGTAAAATCTGTTAAGGTGAAGGTCAATGGCGGAACCCAGAAAATGTACGTATGTACTTCCTGCTTACGTTCTGGCTTAGTAGAGAGAGCTTAATCGCTTAAATTTAGAACTCCGGGCATGATGGCCCGGAGTTCTTTTTCAATCTTCAATTACGTCCTAACAACAAAACAAGTTATATCCCAGCACCAGACAGCCCACAATGAACAGAATGGTGAAAATGGTTTCAGGTATAAATAACAACACTGCCATGCCGGCTGCGAAGCAAAAAAGCATTAGTCCGCATATTCGTCTCATAGAATCCCCCAGTCTGTAACAAGCTATATTTCATCATATGCAGAAAAATGTTTTTCATTACTGCTTGACATATTTTAAAGTCGTGATACAATATTAATGTATGAAATTGGTAATTACATATACGGAAGCATAGCTCAGCCGGGATGAGCGCTCGCCTCACACGCGAGAGGTCAGGAGTTCGAGCCTCCTTGCTTCCACTCTGAATCCCTCAGCATCAGCTGGGGGATTTTTTGTATCAATATGGAAAGGAACCTATATGACTATGACTGCTGATTTACTTTCCGATGTGCGCTCCTATCTCCATGAACATGAGGACCGCCTGTTAAACGACTGGCTGGAGCTGGTGCGCAGGCCCAGCGTCAGTGCCACGGGCCAGGGCATTGAACTGTGCTGTGACTTTCTCAGGGAAAAAATGGAAGAACTGGATATTGCCGCTGTCAAGTACCCGCTGCTGCCCCATCCCCTGCTGCTGGGCCGTTACGGCAGCTGCCCGGACAAACGGACCGTGCTGATCTACGCCCACTATGACGTGAAGCCGCCTGGGGATCTCTCCCAGTGGCTGTCCGATCCTTTTGTCCCCCGTATCCATGAACAGAAGGTGTATGCCAGAGGCAGCGCGGACAACAAAGCGCCGCTGATGGCCCACTTAAAGGCCCTGGAGTATTACCGGGCCAGAGGGATTGATGTGCCGGTCAATCTCATTTTCCTGTTTGAGGGCTGTGAGGAGGAGGGAAGCCGCGGGCTGCCGGAATTCCTCAGGGAACACAGGGATGAACTGAAAGCGGACCTGGTCTATTTCAGCGATGGTCCCAGGGACCCCTGCGGGCTGCCTGTCATTGCGCTGGGGGCCAAGGGGGATCTCAGTGTCCGCCTCACTGTCAGGACAATGAACAGAAATGTCCACTCCCGCTACGCCCCGGTGCTGCCCTCAGCCGCATGGCAGCTGGTGGAGCTGCTGCACAGCCTGAAACAGGGGGACCGGGTGCTGGTTCCCGGATTTTATGACGATATGCTGCCTTACTCGGACCGGGAGCTTGCAGCTATGAAGGAGCTGCCCGCCTCCGAGGACCGGCTGAATGCCATGTATGAGGCCAGATCTGCGGGCTATGGACCGGATTTCTACCCCAGGCTTTTGGGCATGCCTTCCCTCAATATATGCAGCATCAGCACTGGGGCCGACGGCGTGGTGCCCGCACAGGCGGAGGCCCTGCTGGATATCCGCCTGGTTCCGGGCCAAAGCCCTGAGAAGGTGTTCCGGAAGCTCCAAAGCTATGTCCTGGCGCTGGGCTGCGACAATGTGAAGCTCACTATGG
>OKVW01000443.1_pt1 | contig 24697 bp, 23 predicted proteins | sample 1606991 | NCBI WGS metagenome assembly OKVW01 (sample SAMN03281021, study PRJEB24777) | human gut metagenome | isolation source: fecal sample PR177 from 1 month old male Malay infant, vaginal delivered...
GCCTGATTATCATTCTGCAACCGACCGGAGAACGCCTGGAATGGGAAGAGAAGCACAACCGCCGCATTCCCGGCTGACCCCGCGGCTGGAGGCCGACCTTCACCGCATCAATTTTTACCGTTTATGTCAGCTGCTGGAGAAACGTAACCCAGGCAGGCCGCTGATGGGCTCGACCAGTCATCCGGCGGATGACCCGGTGCGCTTTGCGCCACATCCGGGGATGGGTTTCCCGGCCAGCGAACTGAAGGCTGTCGAATATGACGAGGATGATGACAGCAGGCCACCGCTCATCCGCACGACCTTTATGGGGATGTACGGTGTCGATTCTCCTTTGCCCACAGCATACCTTGATGACATCACCCAGCGCCGCGAAGGACATGAGGCACTGCAGGGCTTTCTGGATATCTTCAGCCACCGCATCCTGACGCAGTTTTACCGCATCTGGCGGAAATACTCTTACCCGGCCACGTTTGAGCCCGGTGGCACCGACAGCATTTCACAGTCGCTGCTGGGCCTGGTGGGGCTGGGCATTCCGGGCACCGCAGAGCACATCGCCACGCCGGTATCGCGCTTTCTGTCGCTGCTTGGCGTACTGCAGCAGCCCGGTAAAACCCAGGAGGGGATGCAGGCGCTGGTGAGCCTGCTGGCACCGGATACCACCGTCCAGGTTAGCCCGTACTGCCTGCGGCCGGTGGAGGTCAGTCAGCCGCTGGGCTTTTACGGTGATGACGATTTTCTTCTGGATGGCAACACGCCGCTGGGTGAAGAAGCGATGGATGCTAACAGTCAGCTGCTGATTGCCCTGTCCACCGATAACGAACAGGAATCACAGGGCTGGAAACCGGATGGCCTGCTGTATCAGGACTTCCTCGTGATGCTTCGGGTGTATCTGGGCTGGCGCTTCAAGGCAAAAATTACCCTGACCACCGCCACCCGCCTGCTGGCCGCACCGCCGCTCGGCGAAGGCCCCTTCTGGCTGGGGATGAATGGCGTGTTGGGCGCGGATGACGAAGACCTCCCGGACGATATCCCGCAGACCTTTACGACGGAACTGGGCTCTTACACCGGCCTGCAGCCCGCAACACCACAACAAGGAAACCGACGTGTTACGTACAAGTTTGATTAAACCCGCGTGCTGGCTGCCTGCACTGCTGGCGTTCAGCCTGACGGGCTGTGGGGTGACGCAGGGCGTCGCAGATGGCACCAAATCGGTCTATACCGCGGTGTTTTACAAGAAAATTAAAGTGCTCCATCTTGATTTCACGGCGCGTGAAGCACTGAACACCGATGCGCGCGAGAGTAACTCCCTGTCCGAGCCGGTGGTGGTCCGTATTTACCAGCTGAAAGACCGCAAAGCATTCGACAAAACGGTCTACCAGCAGCTCCTGAAGGATGGCGACACGCTCCTTAAAGCTGACCTGCTGGCCACCCGGGATGTTGTGGTGAAACCGGGCGGGGATGCAAATCTTGATATGCCCATGGAAGAAGATGCGCAGTTTGTCGCCGTGGTCGGGTTGTTCCGTCACCCGGATATGGTCAACAACACCTGGAAGCAGGTTCTCAAACGTGAAGATCTCGATCCGGATAAGGCCCGCATTCTGGAAGCCGGAAATAACCACCTGACGTTACAGCCGCTGAAGGATGACTGATGCCACAGGGACACAACACGCCATCGTTGTATGAAATGCTGAGCGGTAATTTCTCAGGTGGTCTGAGCCTCAGCCAGGTCAGTGAGCAGAACCAGGTGATTTTATCGGTGCTCGATAACATGCAACGGGTGCTCAACTGCCGCGCCGGTACGCTGGCGCATCTGCCTGACTACGGCCTGCCAGATATGACCAAAATCCTGCAGGGGATGCCGGGTACAGCCCATGAACTGATGGGGACCCTGTCGTCTGTACTGCTGAAGTACGAGCCAAGGCTTAAGAAAATCGACGTGGTTCTGCTTGAGCAGAACATTCTTGGTGAACTTCGCTACGCCATTGATGCAGAGCTGAAGGGTATCGGTCTGGTGCGCTACGGCACGGAATTTATGCCGGAAGGAAAAGTGCTTATCCGGCATTTAAAACAGCAGCAGTATCTGGATGCACAATCTTCCCTTTAATAAGGGTGACAGAAAGAGGTTATCTGATGAAACGAAACTGGGATTTACTGCGTCATTTTCTGATTGAGGTTGAAGAAGAAAAAGATATATTTGCCGGTTTTCCCGATAAACCCGAATGGACGGAGCAGACTGAGGAAGAGTACTCCCGCCAGTGCAAGGAATACGAAGAGTACGAGTCCCACTTTTTTGGGCATCTGGAATTGTTGACAGAGAATGGCTACATCGACGGTATTAATGTTCTGAGAAGTATGGATGGCTATATATCGTGTGGGACGACATATCCTCGCCTCACGATGAAAGGCCATGATTTACTCGACACCATGCGCTCTTCGCCTGTATGGGAGTCGATTAAAAGTACGGCCAGAAGCAAAGGTATCGAACTGACGTTCGATGCGATTAAAGCACTGGGGGCCGTTGCGCTCAGGCACCTTATCAACTGATTCTTCGCTGAAATTTATTCTGAGTTCCGTGTAAATGACATTGTCTCTTTTTAACCAACTCCGCCATGAGCTGGATTTAACGCATATCCCGGATGCACTGGTCAGTATCACCGGCGCTGACCCGGTATACCCGATGCCGTTTCGTCTGGGTGAAGCTGCGGCTGCGGTGCTCGCCCTGCAGGGGGGGATGCTGGATGCATTGCGCATGACGCAGGGGATTTACCCTCAGCGGGTTACCGTGGACTGCCGCAGTGCGGCAGCCTCCACCCACGCGGTCATCTTTCAGCGCCAGAACGGCCATAACTGGCAGTATAACGACCCGGACTACCCGACCACGGGATACTACCTGACGGGGGATAATCGCCGGATATTTCTTCATGGCGGTTACCCAAAGCTGCGGGACGGCATTCTGGATATCCTGGATGTGCCGAATAATCGCCCGCGCATTGCGCAGGCGGTGATGCGCTGGAATGCTGAATATCTGGAATCCACCCTGGCGGATGCCGGGCTCTGCGGCACAGTGGCCCGCACGTCTGAAGAATGGCTGGCCCATCCGCAGGGAAGAGCGGTGAGCCGGGAGCCACTGATACGCCTGACGAGGGTGGGGGGCAGCGAACCGCTTTCACGACAGTTCGGCATCTCCCGGGTGCTACAGTCGCTGCGGGTGCTGGATTTCACGCACGTCATCGCCGGGCCAACGGCGACGCGGGGGCTGGCACAGATGGGAGCGGACGTACTGCACATCTCCTCGCCATCCCGCCCACGCATACTGCCGTTTGATGTGGACACCAGCCACGGCAAGCGCAACGCATATCTCGATTTGTCTGTTTCCGAAGACAGGCAAACTGCGGCACGACTGGTCCGTGACGGCGATGTGTTTGTGCAGAGCTACCGCCCGGGAGCGCTGGCGCGCTACGGCCTGAGCGTTCCTGAAATGGTGCACCTGAATCCGCATCTGATAGCCGTGAACCTGAACTGTTACGGTCACAGCGGTCCGTGGCAGAACCGGCCTGGTTTTGAACAACTGGCGCAGACCTGTACGGGTATGGCGATGGCGCAGGGGGAAAATCAGAGACCTCAGCTCGGACCCACTTATTCGAATGACTACCTGACGGGATACCTTGCCACGCTTGGCGTTCTGATGGCACTGGAGCGTCAGAGCCGTGAAGGCGGAGCCTGGCAGGTGGACGTCTCGCTATGCCGCACCGCTACCTGGCTGCAACAGCAGGGGCTGGTGGATGGATGGCAAAAAGCCACAGGTTCGGACGAAGAATGGATTGCTGCCTGTATGGCAACCGAAACCGGACCCTTTGGCGAACTGCACTACTTTAATACTGCGCTGAGGCTTGAGAAAACACCGCTGCGCTTTACCACCCCGGCTATGCCGCTTGGGGCTCACCTTCCAGAGTGGCTGAGCCGCTGACCGGTTGCCCCGGCCGGAATATTCTCCGGGGCTGAACCCTTATTCACACTAACCACAGAGAACCTGAAGATGAAAAAATGTCGTCTTGCATTACCGTGCCTGTTAACCGGCTTACTGTTGAGCCTGTCCGTTCAGGCGAACGACCATAAAGCACTGGGCGTGGTTGCCATGCCACGTAATGAAACGAATGACCTGGCGCTGAAAATCCCGGTCTGTCGGGTGGTTAAGCGCCTGCAACTGACCGCTGAACATGGGGACCTGAACTTAAGTGGGGCTACCGTTTATTTTAAGGCGGCTAAAAGCAGCAGCCAGACGCTGAATGTCCCTTCGGAAATTAAGGAAGGCACCACCACCGACTGGATTAACATTAACAGTGATAATGACAACAAGCGCTGCGTGTCGAAAATCACCTTCTCCGGGCATACGGTGAACTCCTCGGATATGGCGACGCTGAAAGTCTTTGGTGACGACTGATTAGCTGAGGGATATCACAGATGTCTTACGGAACTCCGCAACGTCTGCGACCCGGTGGTGACCCGCGGGCCCTGCCGGATTATGCAAAACTGCGTGACGAACTCAGCAAACTGACACATCCGGCCCGCCCGGATGTGGACTGGCAGCACGTGGAGACGCTTTGTCTCAACCTTTTCAGTCAGAACGGCGTGGAGTTACAAACTGCAGCCTGGTACACGCTGGCCCGCACACACCTTGCCGGGCTGGACGGACTCTGTGAGGGGCTGGCGGTGCTGGATGCGCTGCTCACCCACCAGTGGAGTAACCTCTGGCCGCAGCCGGTGCACGCCCGGATGGAAATCCTGGCAAGCCTCAGTCAGCGCCTGCAACAGGTGATGCGTACGCTGTCGTTCACGTATACTGACCTGGGGACGCTTTATCAGGCAGAACAACATCTGAGCCAGCTCGGCGTGGTTCTGCAAAGGCTGGAACTGAAACATATCAGTCTGCTGGACATTCTGCGGGGCCAGCTACATAACGCCGCAATACGGCTGGAAAACAGCAACGGTACCGGACTGGTACAGCCATACGAAGGCACCGTTCTGCCGGGGACGGCGCGGAGCAGTGAAACTGTTGCGGACGCACCGACTTCCGGGCCGTGGATATTTGTGGCTCAGCCGGAAGCGCCTTCGAATATCGCCACAGCGAAAAGCGTACCGTCACGGTTCACCCCTGTAAGGATGTTTGTTGCCGGTGCGCTCTCCATGCTGGTGGCCGGAAGCGTCACAGTGTGGGGCTGGCAGTCATTTTTCCGCACAGACCCGCTGGTTGCGCAGCTGAATGCGTCAGTCGCACCGTTACCTGAACCTCTGACGACAGCTCAGGCATGGGCTCTTCAGCAAAAGCTCACGTTGCCGGATGACGTTATTACCCGGACCCAACAACAGCTGGACCGGCTGAGCCGTCTGCCGCCGGATTATGCGCTTTATCAGGGCAGCCTGTTGATGCAACAACTGCAGGCGCTCTGGCCTGAACGTCCGGAGGTCATCGCGCTGACGAGGCAATGGCGTGAACAGCTGAACGCAGCCGCACTCCCTGCTGATAACCTTAATGGCTGGCATCAGGGGATGACGCAACTGCAACAACTCGCAGACCGTCTCAACGGACTGGATGAGCAGCACGGGAAATACATGACGGTGAGTGAACTGAAGTCACAGGTGTTCAGTATCACCCAGACGTTTAACCGGTCGGTGCCGGTGGAAGAGCAGTTACGTCAGCTGGCGCTGACCCCGCAGGGACAACCACTCCCCGCGGCGCAGCAGAGTCAGACGGAAATGTCGCTGAATGCCCTGCTGAACCGCTACGGGCTGATAGTCCTGTCACCGGCACCTGCGGATAATGTCCGGAACGCCCGCAAACCTGAAGTGCGAAAAGCGACTCCGCTGTAAACCACCTTTCCATCCTGATGGTGTTATCTGACATGAGTAAATCTGGCTCCGGCCCACGGAATAACCGATCCCGCTGGACTCTCAGCGATCTGCGCTACCTGGAACAGTACTACAGCACCCGACCGCTGGCAGAACTGGCAGACTACCTGGGACGCTCGCCTGGCGCAGTGGCGCTGATGGCGGACAGGCTGAACTGCCGCAGACAAAAGAACCTGCCCTGGAGTGACGCTGAAATGGACATCATTCGCCAGCACTACGGCAGCGGGGTGGGGGCTGAGTTTTTGCAGGCGCTGCTGCCGGGGCGAAGTGTCCCGGCCATCTTCAGCATGGCAGAAAAAATGGGTGTCCTGAGCGGACGGTTCTGGCGGGAAGAGGAGCTGGCCATTCTGCGTATGTACTATCCGGAAGAAGGTACTCTCGTCACCGCCCGTTTACCCGGCAGAAATGGTATCGCTGTCAGGGTAATGGCTCGTCGCCTGGGGCTGAAGAAATCGGCGGTCAGTACCAGCGGATTTCGTCCCTGGAGTGAGGAGGAGTGGCAGAGGCTCAGGGACAATATGCACCTGAGTATTACAGAGCAGCAGCGGACACTGTTTCCGGACAGAACAGTGCTGGCGGTGGAGAAAGCCCGGGGGCGGCTGCTGAAAAAAATGGACCACGTCAATCATGCTGACGAAATGATAAACCAGGAGTGAATGTGTCAGCCAGAGAACGATTTTTTAAGAAAATACAGCAAATGCAACCTGTCCCTCCGACGCCGGGGAACGGGTCGGTGCATGCGGATATACAGACCTTCTGCCTGCGGATGGAGGAGCTGGTGTTACAGGTCAGCGAGTGGTTTGAGGGCTCCGGTGTCGAGGTTATTGTCTCGACGAAATACCTTCAAGACCTGAGTACGATTGGCTCAAGCCTCAACAGCGGAGCGGCGAGCTACCAGATAACCACCCTCAGGCTGCAAAACGACAGCCGCAGCGCCAGTATCGCCCCGGAGCAGCTTTATCAGAATGGCTGCAAGGGCTGCGTCACACTCACCGTAGAGACGCCAGACAGGGGCTCGGGTAAAGCGCGATTTTATTTATGCATGGCACCAGAGAGTGGCTGGTTTATTCGCTCTGAACATCAGACTGCAGCGGGCAAAAGCCTGATGACGGAAGACGTTTTCTTTCGGGCGATTGAAAATCTGGCGTAACGAAATGGTAATCCTTTAATAGCAGGTTTTTCTGCCTGAAAATCACTGGATGTCTGTCATTAAAAAATAGCAGCTTTTTTTATTTTGCCGTTAATCCGGCATCTCTGGTTTCACTATTGTTCATTGCGAGGAAATTTATTGTGGGTCTGGTTTATAAAGAAGATGAAGATTTACATTTTTTACAACACTGCTCTGAAGAGCAGTTGAAAGTCATTACCACATTGCTGACGCATGACGATAAAGGAAAGCAGCGGCTTGCCAGTGAATTACTGAAACATGACGAGTTCAAAGCCCTTGAAAACCATCCTGAGCAGCACCGTCGTAACTGGCAGCTGATTGCCGGGGAGCTGCAGCATTTTGGCGGTGACAGTATAGCCAATAAGGTTCGCGGGCATGGCCTGCTGTATCGTGCCATTCTGATGGATGTCTGCAAACGTCTGAAGCTGAAGGTCGACAAAACCATGTCCACGCTGGAGACAGAGCAGAACCTGCTGGAGCACTTCCTGCGGAACAGCTGGCAGAAAATGGACGACGTGCACCGGGCAGAGTTTCTGGCGGCGGTGGATGCAAAAGTAACAGAGCTGGAAGCGCTGCTGCCGTTATTACTGAAAGACCCGCAGCTGGCGGCAGGGGTATCGCACCTGCTCTCGGGACAGCTCAGTAAAATTCTGCGGACCCATGCCGCCATCAGCGTCGTCGGACATGGTCTGTTGCGTGGCGCAGGGCTGGGAGGGCCATTTGGTGCGGCGCTGAACGGGGTAAAAGCCGTCAGCGGCAGTGCGTACCGGGTGACCATCCCGGCGGTCCTGCAGATAGCCTGCCTGCGTCGAATTCTGCAGCATCAGCAGGAACGTCAGACGGCCTGATGAAACAACCCATATTGTTGACTGTTTTAGCCACCCTGCTGCTCGCAGGGTGTGCGTCTGAACCCGTAACGAAAAAGCAGGCACCGTTTGATGATGCAGACAAGGCGATGATGATCTGCTGTCCGGTGAAAAACGGCTTTGCCTGTGACTGGATGACGGAAGCTGAGGACGGGAAACAAAGGATGACGCTTGCCAGAATCAGTAAAGCGACCGGTGTGATGACGGCGGTCTGTCCTTTATCACCGTCATCACCGTCATCACCGTCAGTGTGACAGGTGGAATACCATGAATACAAAGGAGCTGGTAAACATGTCAGACGTGGTGGATGATGCCCTTGCTGAAAAGCTGGAGGCGTCCGGATTATGGCGGCGGGCAAAAGCCCGGTGGCTGGTGGTGATGCAATCTCCTGAACTGAATGAATCGCAACGGCTCTGGATACGCTGGCGCCGGGAATATTGTCAGTCTCAGATCACTCCGATGGTGGTGCCGGAAAGACTGGATATCACAGCGGTGTCGAAAGCGGCCAGTGCAACGCAGGTTCGAATGGGGATAGCACTGGTGGATGGTGCAATGTTCAGAACATTTGCAGTTCAGGAGAGGGGCACGAAGAAAAAATAAACTCATTATCAATATGACATTATAACGTCAGATAGAGATTTTTATTTTGCATTATATATCTGCTTAAGTTAATCGAATTTGTAAATTTTCTTTTGCTTTTAGTCATTCCATTACATTAGTGCTGGTTTATTCATGATTAATCGCATTCGTGTAATGGCCCGTTACTGTCATTATTAATGTGTTGTTTTTTAAGGTGTGTTATGGGATTTATAGAAAAGCTGATGTTATTAGCCGATAAAATTAAACAGCAGGGGAATGCTATCCAAACCGAGGAGGCAACCAAAACGGCATTTATTATGCCGTTTATCCACTCGGTTCTTGGTTATGATGTCTTTAACCCTGAGGAAGTCACGCCTGAGTATGTCTGTGACGTTGGAACGAAAAAGGGTGAGAAAATTGATTATGCGATCCTGCGTGATGGTGAAGTGCAGATCCTGTTTGAATGCAAAAAAATGAGTGAGCCGTTGAACCTGAATCATGCCGGTCAGCTTTTTCGCTATTTCCATGTTACGAGCGCACGGATTGCGGTGTTGACTAACGGACAAGTTTATCAGTTTTATACAGATCTGGACGCCCCTAACCGGATGGATGAAAAACCTTTCCTGGTTCTCGATCTTTGTGATATCGATGACTATGTGGTACCTGAACTGGTGAAGATAACGAAGACAGATTTTGACGTTGACTCTGTTGTCAGCGCGGCCGGCGAGCTTAAATACGTCAGCCAGATAAAAAGGGTAATTGCCACACAATTTTCCACACCAGAGGACGAATTTGTAAAGTTTATCGCCTCGCGAGTCTATGACGGCATCGTGACACAAAAGGTGCGTGAACAGTTTGCCGGTTTGACCCGCAAAGCGGCCAGCCAGTATCTGAACGATCGCATCAATGAGCGGCTGAAATCCGCCATGAGCAGTGGAGTGGTGGTACCTGAAACGGCAGAAGACAGAGAACCGCCTGTTGAGGAGACGGTAGTTGATCCCGACAGTGTGGTAACCACAGAAGAAGAGCTTGAGGGATTCCATATCGTCAAAGCCATCATTCGTTCTGTTGTTGATGTTAAGCGCATTACTATGAGAGATACCAAAAGTTATTGCGGTATTCTGCTGGACGATAATAATCGCAAACCTGTCTGTCGTTTGCATTTTAACCGGGCGCAAAAATATATTGGTGTTTTTGACAAGGAAAAAATGAAACTCGTATGCCTATAGATTGTCTGGATGATATTTACACCTTATCTGAAGAATTAAAAGAAACGGCTGTTTCCTGGGGGGGTATTTTTCTGAACCTTTCTGACGGTTAATCTAGCTGCAGGATAAGATTAATTCCTGCAGCGAAATAGGCATATGACATAATAGATACCGCGTATTATCTACTAAAAGTCACATTGCATAATTATCGCTCTTACGTTCCCGGCAGACAGCTACCCGCCGTCCGTTCGTTTTCAGCTATCGTGCAGGATAAACTTCCAATTATCTTATTCACTATAGTCAGTCAATATGCAGGAATTGTTTTTAATGAATATCATATATTACGCAGTCGTAGGCGTTATTGCTTTCTTAGTCGTTTTTACCTTGTTGGTCATAAACCACCAAAAATTAAAGGTCGCTAAAGCGGATGCAAGAGACAAAGCAGTACGTCTCGAACGTTACTCTGTCATTACTGATGCCGAAATTGAAGCCGATCGCATTGTAAGCATTGCCAAAACCGCCGCACAGGAGCTAGAAAATGACTCACTGCGCATCTTGGATGAAGCCAGAAACGAAGCGACCAGGACTATCGCGGCCAGCGAAGTCGAAGCAAAAGCCATCACTATGCGTGCCGATGATATTCTTTCTGAGGCCCGAACTGCCGCAAAACGCCTCAATACCGAAGCGTTATCCGCTGTGGAAACACAACGTGCCAAACGCGCTGAAATCGAAAGAAAGATCGATGAATTGCGTATTTCATACCGTGAAAAGAAAATCACTTACGATGAGCTGGATGAAGCGCTGTCAATCTACAGAGATGATATGGAATTTGCCGAAATGGGCTTCTATGCCGCACATTTCGACTTCGATACTTCTCTGGCCTTCCAGGAGGCTATCCGCGCTAATCGCCAGCGCCAGAAAGACATGTTGCGAGTGAAAGGCGAAAGGGGAGCTATCTACTGCACAACCGAATGGACCGTAAGTGGCTCGAAAACAGAAGGTAAGAAAATGACCACTCGCGGCATCAACATGACCGCGCGTGCATTTAACGGTGAATGTGATGCAGCCATTGCCAGCACCAACTTTAAGAACGTGTCCACTATGGAGGCGCGTATCTGCAAAGCATTTGATATTCTGAATAAGTTGAATGAAGTTAACCAGATCCACATTAACCATGCTTACCGCGATCTGAAGCTTGAAGAACTACAGCTCACATTTGAATACCGTGCAAAGAAGCAGGAAGAAAAAGAAGAACAACGTGAAATTAGGGCCCAGATGGCCGAAGAGCGTAAAGCTCAGGCTGAGATTGACCGCGCTATCCGTGAAGCCGAAGAAGAAGAGCGTCGTGTTCAGAAAGCCTTGGATAAGGCGCGCAAAGAAATGGCAGAGAAACTGGAGAAAATGACTGCTGAACAGGCTTTAAAATACCAGGATAAGATTGACGCACTGCAGGATGCACTGACAGAAGCCGAACTTAAAGGACAAAAAGCCCTGAGCATGGCGCAACAGACCAAACGCGGTCATGTTTACGTTATCTCTAACATCGGTTCATTTGGAGAGAACGTCTTTAAAATTGGAATGACACGCCGTCTTGATCCATATGATCGCGTAGATGAATTGGGGAGTGCTTCTGTCCCATTTCTGTTTGATGTCCACGCCATGATCCATAGTGATGATGCCCCGTTCCTGGAAAACTCACTGCATCAGCATTTCAATGAGAGGCGCACCAATCTTGTGAACAAACGTAAAGAATTCTTTAATGTTAGCCTGGAAGAGATTAAAGCAGCAGTGTTTGATGTTGCTGGCAATGATGTGGATTTTATCGAAACTGCAAGTGCCCAGCACTACTATGAAACACTGGCAATTCGAAAGCAGCAAGTCGCAGAATCCACAAAGGCGAAAGGAGATATGAAGCAGCCTCTGTTTGCCGAAACTATCTGATAGTCACTGTGAAAAAGCTACTCATCGGGAGATTGTTGGTTGCTGGCGTTAACTACCGTGAGGCAGAACCTGACGTTCCTGACCAGATAGTGGTCCCTGAAAATGTGGATGTTAAGCGCTGATCTGTGCTGCCTTGATACCACAATTACGTAAGCGCTAATTTACACAAGCGTTACCGGATGCCTGGGAGATTGGCAAAGCCATTGGCAAAGCCATTGGCAAAGCCGCTGATATTGTGCTGGTGGAGATGGAACTGGCAAGCCTAAACGGGAGTGTATTCAGGCGATATACATCAGCAGACTAAGAGATAGTTGCGCCAAATGTCTTTTTGAATACAGGCCAGGGAGCTGGTGGGTCTTCACATTTATCTGGCCCCAGCCTACCCTGGGAAAGGTATTTCAGTATCATCGGTAAATACTGTTCCATGCAGGAAGGTGTTTCTCTCCGACTGATTTGTCAGAGGGAAAGAAGCATAATGCGTATGGCCTTGGGTATACAACTCGTGAAACCATTGTTTACGCATTTCTATATCCGAAATATTTCTGCCTGCTAACATGTCCGGAGTATATAAATCTGCTATATTACCTGGTGTTGCATATTCAGTCCCAATGCGGGAACGAATGTTTGCGGTACTAATTTCTACTATTAGCCCGGTTATACCTCTATTTAAAAGGCGATTAAGGATTTTTAGCCGTGATTCCGAAAAGTCAGTATGCTTCATTAAAATGTTGTACTGGGGTTTGAAATGATTGATTAAACCCGCCTCAGCCAGTGAGACGATATCAAATCTGTTGAGCTTTATATTGCTTAACCGGTTAAAATGGACTGTATCTTCGGCAGCGGTAGAAAGTGGCTCAATATTCATATTACCTCCACTGCTTATGATTGTCCTGCCGTGCTCGAATCGATAAAGCAGAAGCAATACTTCAGTTGATGGAAAATGAGTACTCATCTCTGCAAGAATGCGTTGCAGGGTTGAATGTGTGCGCAGGCGATCAACAGCGGTACGTGTTCCTTTACGTCCAATACCTTGCCCAACATAAAGGACTCTTAAATCAGTATCGGTGGAGAGTAAATCTGAACGGGAATTTGCTATCAGAGTACTGACAGCCACTATATGCTTTATTTCCTCCATTATTATAACGAGTTTAGCGCCATACTGATCAACCGCTATATCAATGATTTTCTTTTCGTCAGCAACCATTCCTTCAGGGATATGATATTCAAAGGGGACTTTTGCTATTCCGATCGCCCTGCTTACGAGAAATGAGCCAGTTATAACTCTGCCGGTCAGTTCAAAGTTTTGAGGGTTAATAGCAATTCGTTCACGGCACACGATAAGATAGATATTACAACCCTTCATTGCTTTCAGATAGACTGGATTACGATTGATTTGGTAAAGATCTGCCGGAGTGAGTAGAATCGGCCCGCTTGAGTATAAATGCGTTGCCCCTTCCATGGTATACAGTCGGGTTATATCAGAGTGATTATTCATATTTTCCGTCAAAATAATGCGCTATTGAATGAAGAGGTCTGTGAGCAACCCCGTATCAGAATAATTGACCGGGATAATGACTATACTCTATCGCCCGGTATGCAAAAGTGCAAGGTGTTATCGGTGCTTTGTCTGATCTATAAGTAAGCAGTATCTACTGAATATTCCACTTAATCTAGAAGATGATTTTTTTGTGAGTTCTGATAATAATACAGGATGAATATAAAGTTAGGGAAAACTGCACATAACTAAGATTTGAAGGGATATATGATGATAGTCTCTAATTGGCAGTGTCAGGGTAGATATACGAACGAAAGAAATAGTACACGCATCTAGAATGCTAATAAAAATAGGACGACTGCATTCGGTGATATATTATGGATTACTTTTGAAAAAATTAAATTGTTGTAATGAATATTTTATTTATGGGGCTGAGTTGAAATTCTAATTAACAATCCATCGAGGGTGTATTGGTAGTTGTTTGTCTCGATAACCCTTTCGCCCAGCGCTGTACCGAGACCGCCAGCATTAAGTCTTTACCATAGTTGCCAGACCAGATTAAGTATTTCAACAATTGAGTCTCTGAGGAAAGGTGGCCCTGGCAGTTAGGTGTTCTGCACACGATAGCACGACCTTCTTGCACCATCAGGAACACCAAACTGTGAGATACTCTACAAGAGTACTTCCGCAGGGTAGGGGTACCAATCGGCATGTGATTCAGTGCATACTGTATTGAGATAACTTATTGATGTTATATAAATAAATTTTTCGTTAAGAGGTTGTTATGTCAAGTGCGGGTTTTTCCTTTGAAGGATTGATGATTGAGCGAATTATTGCACATAGAATCTTCCCAAGATCTCCTGATAAGCAAATGATTGCACCTAAATTAAGTAATCAGTTAATAACGCTGGAGCAAAATGCATTGGATGCGTTGCAGACCCGAATAACAGAAGCTTTAGGTAATAAATCGCACGGAATTGAAATGTCTATTACCGATACTGGTGATGATAGTTTTTTTGCATTAACGACCTCTGTTCTGCATGTTGATGGTGAGCCTTTCCTTAGAGTATCTAAACGTCTGGCAACTAAATTAACAGAAGCCCAATATAGTGCAGGTAAAGTATCGGGTGGTGTACTTATTATTATCACCGGAAGGGTTGGTGAGCAAAGTCTTCCATTTTTTGCTGTTCTTCGTGCGGAAATGCAGAATGGATTTCGAACTAATGATACGCCAGAGCAGATAGCAATGGAATATATTGCTGATTTGTTGCTCACACCTACACAGCGCCTTTATAAAATAGGGGTTCTGATTGAGTGTGAGTCAGGGCACGACTTGGTTGATGGTCATTGTGATACGCAATATTACAGATCTTTTTTGTTCGATCATTTAATGACATCCACAGAGACCAGAAATGCTGCAGGGTACTTTTATAGCGCTTTCCTGGGTATGGGAATAGGAAAATCCTCCAAAAAACTGACACAGGATTTCTTTGAGAATACACGGGCATTTATCAATCAGTCTCCTGTTGATGAGGAAACAAAGTTTGATCTTCATGAGTCGCTTCGTTCTGAATTGCGCAGTCAAAAGGCAACGTTGAGTGTAGCCTCATTTGCCACAGAACATCTCCCTCAGGAACTACAGGGGGAGTATCAGACGTTTATGATTCAGAAGGGATTCCCTCAAAATGCGGTGCCTAAAGATACTGATTATATTAAGAAAAAACTTCGCCGTAGAAGTAAGCTTGTCTTTTCCAGTGATGTGTGGATTTCAATACCACCAGATCGTGTAAAAGAATTGGTACAAATTGAGCAAACAGAGGATGATGAATTCACTACACTTAAAATCAAAGGACAACTGAAAAGCCAGGAATGATGGATAAAGATGATTTTAAACGTTATTTGGTTGATAACCGTGCCTCTTATGAAGCATGGGGAAACCATATTGCGTCAGAAATCTATGCGGGCTTGGTTGCCCTGATGGGGGAGGCTGCTGCCCGCCTTTTCATAAAGGTGACGTCTGAGCCGAGGGTTAAGAGCATTGAATCAGCGTTGGGCAAGGTAGGCCGTAAAGGTTATGACAACCCTGTTCAGCAGATGACAGATCTCGTCGGTGTCCGTTTTGTGGTCTTGCTGTCTGATGACATCGATACAATTGGTGAGATAATACAGAAGAACGAGCACTGGCTTTCAATTGTATCCAAAGATTATCATGAGGATATTAATAATAACCCTAAGTTATTTGATTACCAATCAAAGCATTTCGAAGTCAGACCTAAATCTGATTTTAGGATATCAGAGATCCTAGTGACAACAGATATGTGCTGTGAAGTACAGGTGAGAACTTTATTACAACACGCATATGCAGAATTGGTTCATGATAGTGTATATAAGCCAGTTGGCCCTGTTCCTAAAAAAGCCGAACGCCAGATAGCTCGTAGCATGGCTTTGATGGAAACTACAGATGAGTTGTTCTGTAGCACGATGCAACTTCTCTATGATACTAATAAACCAAGGAATGATTTCCTGGACGGATTGGTGTCGCTTTATAAAACAGTGATCGGGGAACAGTATTTAAATCTGGAAGAAAAGATCAATTTATGCTTTCTCGATGAGTATCGATGCTTTATTAATGATACCCTTCTTGATAATCTAGGCGATCTTCTTGAAAGTAAAGTCTATATTACATTTAAGATAAGAGCGAGGGCTTCATCTGAATTGTTTTTCTCTCAACCAGTTGTCATTTTTACCTACTGGTTAGCATTGAATGAGGACTGTCAGAAGTTACAGCAGGAGTGGCCTCTTCCCGGATATTTGAATGAGCTCAGAACGATCTTAAGTGATGTTGGTATAAGCACTGGCATCGGATATTAGCTGTTTGAGGGGGAGAATATGCGCAGAGGTGGCTGCTTTCTGTATAACATTTCATTAATACTTAGGATATCCTTCAGAGAGTTGCTTTATAATTCGATGAAGTTCTGCTACTACTGATCTGATGATACTTTATTGGTATCAATATGCTCAATAGTATTCTGTGACACAGCTCATTTATCTTCGAGAGTACCAGCCTTCAACAGCGAAAGGCGTATTTACCCTGTCTGGGGGGATGGGGAGCTTTACATGAAGTGGAAACAGAGCAAATATTCCCTGTACCGGGGTACCGGTCACCCCTTGCCTAAATTAGATAATATAACCATTGATAGGGTTATGAAAAATCACGAATAATCGGGATTCGATGGATTACGGCTGCTGTATAATCGCGAGAGTAATAGCTCAGTTTCACTGTGATACCTGAATCCCAGCTATTCAGATTGTGCTTGCATTTGTACCTGGTAGTAATAAGGAATAGCCTCCAGTAATTTATCGAAAATGTGCTGGTTAAGTCTGGTCGTGTACTACCGGTCACCTTTAACTAATAATAAGTACACAACAATCTGAAGATGTAATTATAGTAATAAGTTGATAATCGAATGAAACGTAATACAGTTGAATGTTAACGTTGAGAAATAAATCGGGCAAGCCAACCAGTCAGCTATAAGGATTATACGCAGCTAATGTCAGCTGGAATAAACGTTGCCGTGAGTGAGTATAGAAGCAGTAAGCATGTTGAAGCTGAAAGTTGCTACAGCCGGGTCAACGGAGCAGTGAGTGGATACGCGTGCTGGAAGAATAGCTGGCCGACTGAGAGTATGGCTCAGGTGAGGAAGGCTGAGTGCGTCAGCTATCGCGAGTGACCAGCGGGTACAACGGCAGGTGGTGCGCCAGCTACTAACGCAACAGACGAGCATAAGCGCAAGCTAGGCAGCGTATGAGGGCTACAGCAGCGGTGATGATGACGGTGAGGATAAGCCAGCCGACGACGTGCTGCGTAGCCAGTGAGCATAGACGAGCCCTGATGCCGTGCAGTGCGCACGACAGCAGGTCACGCAGATGCAGCCAGAGCGCAGGCGCGCGGCGAAGCAGTGAAGGCACGAGGTGACGAGGTAGTGGCGTGAGCATGAAGGTATATACCATTAGGCGAATATGCGTAAATACGCCACATGAGCCAGCAGGCCAGCCGACAACCAGGCAAAAAAAGCCAGCCCGGTAACGGACTGGCGTGGTTGTGGTGTGTCTACCCGGAACTACGGGTTTGCGTCTGTTTGATGCTCTCGCTGATGATCTGATGTTGCCACTGTTGCTGCCGCCGTCGTTTCGTACCCTTGCGTTTCAGTTGGTGGCTTTTGGTCCATTGACGATGTGCCGGATGTTCCTTATGGCGCGGGTTGTCCAGTAGTACGCACTCCAGCGGGCTGTAACCCATCACCGGTGGCTGATAGAACGTTTTGTTATACAGCACCAGAAAACGCGTCTGGATGGTCTCGAAAATATCGACCTTCAGGTATTTCTGTAGCACGGTCTTCGCAGCACAGAGCAGGGTGTACACCGGTGAGCCTTCGTAAATGGCTAACGGAAGACGCAGGTTGCGGTTGCGGATATTCAGGTCGGCAGGTTGCTCAACCAGACGTGAGCTTTCATCCAGCGTTAGTTGTTCCATTGTGGTTATCAACCCGTCGGCATCCTGGGTCTGCAGGGCGATGAAAAAGGCGGAAGCCAGCAACTCCAGGTGCAGCCCCAGCGCATCAGCACAACGCTTAAAGAGCGTGTCCAGCTGGCTCGCCAGGTGACGGAAGCCCAGGCGTCTGCACTCCATCACCAGAATACGGTACAGCGGGGCAAAATCGGGTGGCCGGTGAGGGTAGGCTTTCAGCTTACTCGCCCGTGGCGCATTGATTTTCTGCATTATCTGCCGGGTGTGATCTGCGCCGTACCGAGCTTTCAGCGCGGATATCAGGCTACCTTCCAGGGGCTTGCCGGTAGAATCGACGCGGATACCATTCAACCGCTCGTCAGCGTTATGTGGCGGGCATCTGCTTTGTAGCGGAAGATTGGTGTACGGTGGGGCGATAACAAAGTTGAGTGGCGTATTGGCTCCACCCTGCGCATTTGGATAACGGTGGCACAACTGAACCTCTATGGACGACTTCAGTTTTACCACTGGCAGGTGTGTTACGGCGTCGGTCAGCCATTCACCGTCAACCGTGTTAAAGCTGTTCTGGTAGTGCGCTTTGAGGGCGTGCAGGCGGATTAATCCGGGTATATCCGTTGACGGGTCCGGAACAGAATCCAGCCCAATGGAACTGCGCCGGATGAGCGATTCTGTATTGCGCCACCAGGAATGCTTCAGAACAGCCACGGCATATGGGTCATTGATGATGCGAAGGGCACTGGCGTGGCATTCATGGTTACAGAAGGACTTGTTGCGCGGGTTCTGGATTTCGTTGCCACAGTAAAGGCAATGCCGGGGTTCGGGGGGCAGTTGCTTTTTGGCCTGGTTTTGCAGCCGTTTCTCGTAGTGGTGCTGGCAGAGACGTAGTGTCCTGTTCTCCAGGATACGGTACAACGGGCGGTTACATCTTTCGCGTGAGCAGGTAGCTGACGCCCAGGCGTTTCTGGTTTCTGGTGGTATCGGATCGGGCAAACGGTGGTGTAACTGAAATGCGGAAGCACGATTGAATGCCGAATTTTGTCTTGACATCTGATGTTCTCCTTGTGAGGGCAAGGGCGTTGAGGTGGCAGGATTTTTCATGCAGGCAGCAAAAAGCCGCTAATCCCGCTGATAATTAGCGAAATTAGCGGCCTTGCCTCCGTCTGGTGAAAAGTTAGCTAAAGGAGCCGGGCCACGGTGGCCGGAAAGATGGGTTAACCCTGGTTATTCCAGCACTCCATGAACCGTTCGTGTGATACGAAATATTTCGGACCTGAACGACCTGGCGTACGCCCCTGCGTTTCGATAAGGCGGAATCTGTCCGGGTAAAGCTCAAGGAGTTTGAACATTGCCCGTCTCATTCGCCCGTTATCACGCAGCGCATTCGGCCCATAAGTCAGAAGGTCGCTGGTGGGAAAGCCCCGGTACCAGCGCTCTTCGTTACAATGCTCATCCATCCATTTCAGCAGCATATGCGCGTCATTCACCTCAGGCGCTTCAGGAAGAGCCATCGACTGATTGATGTACCAGGCACAGAGATCAAAGGCATTCTCTACACAATCTGGCAGGATACTCATGTCATCTTCGCTCTTACGTGAGCACAGATGAAGGAGGGCTGCCAGTCGCTGTACATTCTCACCGATTTTTGAACCGACATCCTGAAAACCATCAAGAGAGAATCCCTCGTTAAGTTCACCCTCTGTCATGTTGCAAAGATTGGTCAGATGGGCCTGTTCGAGAATGTTAAGGACTTTCCGTTTGCCACCGTTATGCTGGCCTTCGCGCAGTAGTTTCTCCAGCAGAGTTTCGAACGCCAGCCATTCGGGGATGCTGCTTAGGGGGGGGCGCTCGGTGTTGTCTTCAAAGCGGGTACCCTGGGTACTTTCCGGGTGACAGACGAGAAAACGGGCGATCAGTCCTGATTCACGGATAAAGTGGTTGGCAAGCTTTGGTGAATGAAGCCAGAGTTCCGGTTGTATCTGTAAGGATACCGTGAAACGCGGATCCTCAATCGCAAAACTGCCGTCCATCCTGTTAAGATAACAATCGCGTCCACCCCATAGCGTGTTTAAATTCGCGGGGTTAGAAAAGAGGTTCTTTTTCAGGACGTTCCCAGCTTCATCAGAGATTAGCCCGGCAGATATGCCGCGTCCCTGCAATCCTTCCAGCAACGCCCGCTCGGTGGTGTCTTCATACAGAACCTGACGTTTAACGGGTGCGACAGGTTTGTTGTACAAATGAGCCTCTAACGCCCCCCGACAGTCTTCGGTGTCCCCTCCGTCCTTAATCGCTCTTTTCAGCGCGGTCTCAAAGGCTTTCTTCTCCGCTTTCCAGATTTCAATTTCCACCTGGTAGCGCAACCGATCCTGTTCGTATAGCTCCAGTAACCGGCGATTTTCTTCGCGGAAGACGCGCATAATCATCCTGTCGAGCGTTGATTTGCGCTCGCCGGATGATGCCAGGATCAGAATGTAAAGCGAAACGGGTCCTGGCGAGCTGTTTTTCCGGCCCCGAACGTCATAACCACCCTGGGCCGCCAGAGAAATAGCGGTGAGCAGCAGTGAAATGATCATGGGAAAGGGGGCTTTGGTTCGTTCATACAGAAGCATTGCTAACTGGTAAAGCCATTCAGGTAGAGCATCCACTGGAAAGCCGGGCCACTGCATGCGGGCTGAGTATATGCGACCGTGTAAACGGTGTCTTCTGGACATAGTTGATCCTTAGCCTTGTTAAAGGCGTTTTTTCTAATTGTTAAAGAGCGTGGGGCTGCTTACAACGCAGGCACGCCCTCGTCGTAAGGTGCTTCTTGTTCTTTCACCTTGATTTACGAACCTGCGTTTCATCACGGAGGCACGTGAAAATGCGCTGTAAGCTTCGGTGGCGCCAGCGCGGGCGTAATGGAGTTATTACGTACTGAATGGCAGGCGGTTAAGGCGGGGCATAAATGGGCGCCAGAATTCGTCGGCGTTTTGCACTGACGTGCGGACTGCTGCCCGGAATTGATAGCATTCGCAGGTATGCGTTTAGCTTTATCTGAGTGAAGCAGCACTTCTTGTGTTGCAGGTACAGGAACGATAAGGTTCTTCAGAATGACGTTTTTGGGGTCATTGATGCAGCTGATGGCAAGTAATACAGGGGACGTCACCGGAGTAATGAGTTGATAGCCCGGTTTAGTCGTCAGCGCTTGAGGTTCATCAGAACCAACAGAATTGGCATTATTTACATTGTCAGCCAAAACGTAGGTGTCACGAAGGGTAAATTGTTCGTCGGCAGCCGATTTTGTAGCTACATTGTCGTGCGTAGCCGTAGCCGTAGCCGTAGCCGTAGCCGTAGCCGTAGCCGTAGCCGTAGCCGTAGCCGTAACCAGTGACTGCGTCGGATCGGCTTGGCAAAGCACATCACTCTGGTGCGAATGAACCAGGCTGGTGGTGGTTGATATCAACGGTGCGTGTGAGGCCTCACAAGGTTTCACGGTGTGGTCCGCAACCAATGCTGGTGGACGCCCGGTTTGAGAATGTGAGCGCTGCGAAACGTTATGCGCGGCGCGGATTTGCTCGCCTTCCTGGCTTAAAGGGCATGACTGAACCAGGCGGATGATTTCCTGTTTATGTTGTTGTAACTGGTCGTACTCATAGCCGATTATTTCAATGAGCAGTGGGTGAAAATATCCACAACGCTGACCCAGTTCAATTAACGGGTACTCGAAATCTTCCAGTCGCTGGAGGTAGCTAACGGCAAAACCAAGCGGCAACTGCTGGAGTGAGCCGCGTTGTTTGAGGATAATACTGATCTTTTGTTCGCTATACTGCTGACGTTCACTGTAGTATGCGTACTGATTGAGGAGAGAATCCCCAACTTCATCCGGGTTATCGACGAGCTGGTTCAGTGTCAGCAGAATTTGGTCTGCACACAACTGTTGGCTGGCGGCCAGTACTTCAAGCGATTTGGTGCTGGCCTCCTGGCGCGTGTGTTCCGGCAGCAACCCGCAGTCGAGAGAGTAAACATTCGAATCGGTCCCTGCCGTTGTTTCAGCAGGCTGGAAGGACGGGGTGTCACTCTCTTTAGTGACGAGCTGAGCCTGTTTGCTGTATTCAGGATGCTTCATTATTAAGCCTCCTTCGCAGCCGACTGGTTAGTGCCGGACAGCTTTTCACGTCCGGCAACCCATGCCTTGACATACGAGGTACGCCAGCGAGAGCTGCGGCCAATACGGATCGGCGGGGCGATCTCGCCGCGCTTGAGCAGGTTGTAGCCATGAGAAAGGCTGAAACCGCCCGCACGAGCGAAATACTTCATGTCGATCAGCGGATCGTCAGGAATGTGTGGCTGGAAAATGGATAAGGAAGTGTGCATGGATGGTGCCCTCACAAATTAATAAGTGAGGGCATCGTGCTACCAGAGTCTGGTGGAGTGTGTGATATCACAAAAATAAATGTGATATCACAGATGAGAAGTGATGTTCAGACGATTGATTAGTTGTTAAATTAAACCAGCGTCTTTAAGCCATTTTTCTATGGTTTGTCCTGTTGCTGGAAGCTCAATGCCTTTTGCAGTAAATTTCGCTTTAATTGTGTTGTCAAGGTTGGTTCTGAGCGATTTTAATACGTCCTTCCCAAATGAATATTCTATCAGTGAATATATCACTTCTGCTTTTGCATTCGCTGTTTTGGGGCTTTCCTTTGTTGGCTTCTCATCAGTTTGGTTACTGATGAAGTCATTTAGACATTTCTGCCGAATGCAAAATGATATACTTTCTGGTATAAATCCAGCATAAGGAACTGTAAGTAAGAATTCTGTTTCTTTATCATTTCCATTATCACCATACGCTTTTTGTTGTAAAGAAAGGCGATAAAGTTCTTTGGTCTCTGGTGATCTCAGGAATACGCCATTATTGGAGTAAGAGCAAATATTGACTCTGTCACGTTCATCACTTAAATAACTCTGATACGCTCTTTCTACTTCATAACGCTCCCCTCCCTGCATTGGAAGATCCCATAACCCAGTTATTTTCTCAGGGGCGCTTAGCAGATGGACAAAATCAAATTCTCCTGTATCGGGGAGTTCTTCATTCTCTTCTTCACCAACTAATTTATCTTTTATCGGTGGTGCGAAAAGGCTCATGTCAGATAATACATGTCTGTATATCATTTTCATGCCCTCTTCCGGGTTGTTATTTAATAATTCGGTATAAACAGTCAGTTCATTTCTGCGTTTTTCAAGTCGTTCTTCCATTTTTTCTCTAATGATCTCAATTTTTTCAGCGAGAAGAGGATCGACAATACGCACAGAGAGCACAAGATGTCCTCCTAAAACGAACTCGTAAATATTTTGTGGTGTGACTTCCTCTCCGAAATGTCCAGACAGAACACTTGCAGCTTCATTTACTGAGAAAAATGGTTTTAGCCCTTTTAATCTGGATAAGGTGGAGCCAGACGTTTGATTCATAATTGTATTCCTTATATGTCCTTGTTTTTACCATTAAATACTCTCCTTTCTGTGATGATGGAACATTAAAAAAATAACAATTAGAAAATAAATGTAAAGAGATGGTGCAATACCATCTCTTTACATGAAAATCATTTGGTGATGTTGTTTTTATCAATAAAATCAGCGTACCACTGCATCATTACCCGGCGATCATCCAGGTAAAGCGCGTGGTTGTAGGTTCCCCGGATGGCGTTCTTGTCTATATGAGCCAGCTGCATTTCAATCCAGGCTGAATTGAAGCCCTGTTCGTGCAGCACCGTGCTCAGGGTATGACGGAATCCATGCCCGGTAGCCCGCTTATCGTAGCCAATGCGCTTGAGGACCATATTAACGCTGGCTTCGCTCATCGGCTTATTGATATCGCAGCGCCCCGGAAATACCAGGCGATACTGACCCGTCAACGCACGAAGCTCGCGCAGGATAACCATCACCTGGTCCGATAGTGGCACCAGATGCTTACGGCGCATCTTCATCCGCTCTTCGGGTATCGTCCAGAGTGCGTTGTCAAAATCAAACTCCGACCACTCTGCTGCGCGTAGTTCTATCGTACGAACTCCAGTGAGCAGCAGCAGGTTACTTGCCATACGGGTGATGGGACTACCGTGATAAGCCGCTAGCTTATCCAGAAACTCAGGAAGCTCGCTGACAGACAGGTGAGGGAAGTGTTCGGTCTTTGGCGCGCTGAGAGCACCTGCGAGCTCTGAGGCAGGGTTGATAGTGGCGCGGCCTGTTGCAATGGCGTAGCGGAAAATCTGGTTACAGTACTGGCGTACCTTACGCATTTTTTCCTTCGCGCCACGCTTTTCAATCAGGCGCAATACTTCCAGCATCTCCAGCGGCAGAATTTCAGCGACAGGACGTTTGCCCACATAAGGGAAAATATCCTTATCCAGCGCTTCCAGGACGCTCTCAGCATAGCCCTCTGACCATGTGGACAGCTTGTGGGCGTGCCATTCCATAGCGAGCGCTTTAAACGTGTTTTCGACGGTCAGTTTTTTGGTGAGCTTTTCGAGCTGCTTTTGCTCGCTCGGGTCGCCACCTTCGGCTATCACTTTGCGGGCATCGTCACGTTTGAGTCGGGCTTCGGCCAGACTGATGTCGGGGTAGATGCCGATAGATAACTTTTTCTCCTTGCCAGCGACGCGATATTTCATACGCCAGTAGCGGGAGCCGTTAGGCTTAACCAGCAGGAAAAGTCCGCGTTCATCGGAGAGTTTATAGTCTTTGTCTTTTGGCTTGGCAGTCTCTACCTGCCTGGCTGTCAGTGCCATCTGGGGGCCCCTGAATCACGTTGAACACAATGAGCCCCCATTTAGGCCCCCAACAACAACTGGATTGGGAAAAAGTTGTGTGGAGTTTCATGGAGCTCGATGAGCAACAAAACGAGATAAGTGGGTGATTATACAGAAGTTTGGAGGAGTTCTGAATACTGCTAAAGAAGTGAAAGTGGTGCCCGGACTCGGAATCGAACCAAGGACACGGGGATTTTCAATCCCCTGCTCTACCGACTGAGCTATCCGG
>OKVW01000444.1_pt1 | contig 24674 bp, 21 predicted proteins | sample 1606991 | NCBI WGS metagenome assembly OKVW01 (sample SAMN03281021, study PRJEB24777) | human gut metagenome | isolation source: fecal sample PR177 from 1 month old male Malay infant, vaginal delivered...
AGTGAACACGGCAACCGCGACGCATCAGCATATAGCTGGAAACGCCGGAGTCGAAGCCGCCAGAAATCAGCGACAGCACGTCTTCCTGAGTGCCAATCGGGAAACCGCCGATCCCTTCGTAACGGCCTTTGATCAGCAGCAGACGATCGTCTTCCACTTCCAGATGAACCGTTACATCCGGATTGGTCAGCTTCACGCGCGCCGTTTCAATATGCTGGTTTAAACCGCCGCCAACGTAACGTTCCACATCGATAGAGCTAAACTCATGCTTACCGCGACGTTTAGCGCGCACGCAGAAAGTTTTGCCTTCCAGTTGATCGCGGTACTGCGCCAGCGCTTTCTCGAAAATATCGTGCATATCGGTGAACGGTACATCTTCGACTTCGAGAATATGGTGAATCCCCGGAATACGGGTCAGCGCGTCGCGAATAGCCAGGCGCTGGTTTTCATCTTTCGCGCGAACTTCGATGTTATCCCAGTGACGAACAACGGCGAGGGTCTCATCATAGTGCTTTAAAACGTTACGGATGTTTCCGGTCAGCATTTTTATAAAGCGCAAACGCACAGATTGGCTTTTGATGGTGATTTCCGGGAACAATTTAATGATAAACTTCATGGCGGCAATGGTTCTTGAGCAAGTCTTAGTGACTTGTTAGGGAAAAAAGTACAGCAGCCCATACCTGCGGCTGCATCCAGGCGCGGAAGTATATCACTATCATCGTGATCCTGCGCACATCCCCTTACCATTGTGCATTATTTGCTTATCAGTGCGAGTCCGTTACCATAGTCTTGTGCTGCCATTACAGAGAGTCAGACATTCATTATGCCGAAGAAAAATGAGGCGCCGGTCAGCTTTGAAACCTCGCTGAACGAGCTGGAGCAAATTGTTACCCGTCTGGAAAGTGGCGATCTGCCGCTGGAAGAGGCGCTGAACGAATTCGAACGTGGCGTGCAACTGGCACGTCAGGGTCAGGTGAAATTGCAACAGGCTGAACAGCGTGTGCAGATCCTGCTGTCTGACAATGAAGACGCAACCCCAACGCCTTTTACAGCGGATAATGAGTAAATGGATTTTTCGCACCAGCTAAAGAGCTGTGTTGAGCAGGCGAATCAGGCACTGAGCCGTTTTATCGCCCCGCTACCCTTTCAGAACACTCCCGTGGTCGAAACCATGCAGTATGGCGCACTATTAGGCGGTAAACGTCTGCGCCCGTTTCTGGTGTACGCCACCGGCCAGATGTTTGGTATCAGCCAGAGCACGCTGGATGCGCCAGCCGCCGCCGTTGAGTGCATTCATGCTTACTCATTGATCCATGATGATCTTCCCGCCATGGACGATGACGATTTGCGCCGCGGTCTGCCGACCTGTCACATCAAATTTGGCGAAGCAAATGCCATTCTGGCGGGCGATGCGTTGCAAACGCTGGCGTTCTCAATTATCAGCGATGCCCCGATGCCGGAAGTCGCCGACCGCGACCGGATCGCAATGATTTCCGAACTGGCGAATGCCAGTGGTATCGCCGGGATGTGTGGCGGTCAGGCTCTGGATCTGGAGGCCGAAGGAAAACAGGTGCCGCTGGAGGCGCTGGAAAAAATCCATCGTCATAAAACAGGCGCTCTGATTCGTGCTGCGGTTCGTCTTGGTGCATTAAGCGCTGGAGAAAAAGGCAGAAATGCCCTGCCGATACTCGACAGGTACGCAGAAAGTATCGGTCTGGCGTTCCAGGTCCAGGATGACATCCTGGATGTGGTGGGCGATACTGCAACGTTGGGTAAACGCCAGGGTGCTGACCAGCAGCTTGGCAAAAGTACCTATCCTGCACTTCTGGGTCTTGAGCAAGCCCGGAATAAAGCCCGGGATTTAATCGAAGACGCCCGTGAGTCGTTACAGCAACTGACCGCACAGTCACTCGATACCTCGGCACTGGAAGCGCTAGCGGACTACATAATCCAGCGTAATAAATGAACACTCTGTTTTACTTAAAGGCCTCTGATGAGTTTTGATATCGCCAAATACCCTACCCTGGCACTGGTCGACTCCACCCTGGAGTTACGACTGCTGCCAAAAGAGAGTCTGCCGAAGCTCTGCGACGAACTGCGCCGCTATCTACTCGACAGCGTGAGTCGTTCCAGCGGACATTTCGCCTCCGGGCTGGGCACGGTCGAACTGACCGTGGCGCTGCACTATGTCTACAACACCCCGTTTGACCAGCTTATCTGGGACGTGGGTCATCAGGCTTATCCGCACAAAATTTTAACCGGACGTCGCGACAAAATTGGCACCATTCGCCAGAAAGGCGGCCTGCATCCGTTCCCGTGGCGCGGCGAAAGTGAGTACGATGTGCTGAGCGTAGGCCACTCCTCTACCTCCATCAGCGCCGGTATTGGCGTGGCGGTTGCCGCAGAGAAAGAAGGCAAAGATCGCCGTACCGTCTGCGTCATCGGCGACGGGGCGATCACCGCCGGGATGGCATTCGAAGCGATGAACCACGCGGGCGATATCAAACCCGACATGCTGGTTATCCTCAACGACAACGAAATGTCGATTTCCGAGAATGTCGGCGCGCTGAACAATCACCTGGCGCAATTGCTCTCCGGCAAGCTCTACTCTTCCCTGCGTGAAGGCGGTAAAAAAGTATTCTCTGGCGTACCGCCGATTAAAGAACTGCTTAAACGTACCGAAGAGCATATTAAAGGTATGGTGGTGCCCGGTACGCTGTTTGAAGAACTGGGCTTTAACTACATCGGCCCGGTGGACGGTCACGATGTGCTGGGGCTTATCACCACGCTGAAGAACATGCGCGACCTGAAAGGCCCGCAGTTCCTGCATATCATGACCAAAAAAGGTCGTGGTTATGAACCGGCAGAAAAAGACCCAATCACCTTCCACGCCGTGCCTAAATTTGATCCCTCCAGCGGTTGTTTGCCGAAAAGCAGCGGTGGTACGCCGAGTTATTCAAAAATCTTCGGCGACTGGCTGTGCGAAACCGCCGCCAAAGACAGTAAGCTGATGGCTATCACCCCGGCGATGCGCGAAGGCTCCGGTATGGTCGAGTTCTCCCGCAAGTTCCCGGACCGTTACTTTGACGTCGCCATTGCCGAGCAGCATGCGGTGACCTTTGCCGCCGGGCTGGCGATTGGTGGTTATAAACCCGTCGTGGCAATCTACTCAACCTTCCTGCAACGCGCTTACGATCAGGTGCTGCACGATGTGGCGATCCAAAAGCTGCCGGTCATGTTTGCCATCGACCGGGCGGGGATTGTCGGGGCTGACGGACAAACCCATCAGGGCGCGTTCGATCTCTCCTATCTGCGCTGCATTCCGGACATGGTCATCATGGCCCCGAGCGATGAGAACGAATGCCGCCAGATGCTGTTCACTGGTTATCACTACAATGACGGCCCGACGGCGGTTCGCTACCCGCGCGGAAATGCAGTGGGCGTTGAACTGACGCCGCTGGAAAAACTGCCTGTCGGGAAAGGCATTGTGAAACGTCACGGTGAGAAGGTGGCAATTCTCAACTTTGGTACATTAATGCCGGAAGCGGCGAAAGTCGCAGAATCCCTCAACGCCACGCTGGTTGATATGCGTTTTGTGAAACCGCTGGATGAAGCGCTGATTCTGGAGATGGCCGCGCGTCATAATGTGCTGGTCACAGTAGAAGAAAATGCCATTATGGGTGGTGCGGGCAGCGGGGTAAACGAAGTGCTGATGGCCCATCGTAAGCCGGTTCCTGTCCTCAATATTGGCCTGCCTGACTTCTTCATCCCACAGGGAACGCAGGACGAAGCCCGCGCCGAACTGGGACTGGATGCGGCGGGCATTGAGGCCAAAATCAAGGCCTGGCTGGCATAATCCCTTCTTCGCTCCTGCTATGCTTAATGAATCATGAGCATAGCAGGAGCCATCATATGCAATACAACCCCCTCGGAAAAACGGACCTGCGGGTTTCCCGTCTCTGTCTGGGCTGCATGACGTTCGGTGAACCCAATCGCGGCAATCACGCCTGGACGCTTCCTGAAGAGAGCAGCCGCCCCATTATCAAACGCGCCCTGGAAGGCGGTATCAATTTTTTCGATACGGCCAACAGCTACTCCGCAGGCAGCAGCGAAGAGATCGTCGGTCGCGCCCTGCGTGATTTCGCGCGTCGGGATGAGGTAGTGGTCGCAACGAAAGTGTTTCACCAGGTCGATGATCTGCCGGAAGGCCTGTCCCGGGCACAGATCCTGCGTTCCATTGATGACAGCCTGCGACGGCTGGGAATGGACTACGTCGATATCCTGCAAATTCATCGCTGGGACTACAACACGCCCATTGAAGAGACGCTGGAAGCGCTGAACGACGTGGTCAAAGCAGGAAAGGCGCGTTACATCGGCGCTTCCTCCATGCACGCATCACAGTTTGCCCAGGCGCTGGCGTTGCAAAAACAGCACGGCTGGGCGCAGTTTGTCAGTATGCAGGACCACTACAACCTGATCTATCGCGAGGAAGAGCGCGAAATGCTGCCGCTGTGCTATCAGGAAGGCGTGGCCGTGATCCCCTGGAGTCCGCTGGCCCGGGGCCGTCTGACGCGTCCGTGGGGAGAAACCACGGCCCGTCTGGTTTCAGACGAAGTGGGGAAAAAGCTGTATAGCGAAAGCGACGAAAATGATGCACAAATTGCCGCACGGCTGGCCGGTGTGAGTGAAGAGCTTGGCGCGACGCGTGCTCAGGTGGCGCTGGCGTGGCTGTTGAGTAAACCGGGCATTGCCGCACCGATTATTGGCACTTCGCGGGAAGAACAGCTTGATGAGCTGCTGAATGCCGTGGATCTCACGCTGAAACCTGAGCACATCGCCGAACTGGAAACGCCGTACAAACCGCATCCGGTGGCGGGATATAAATAAGAAAACGTGCCCGATGGCGCTACGCTTATCGGGCCTACGGACACCGAATATAATACGATGCCAGGCCGGATAAGGCGGTTACGCCGCCATCCGGCATAGGCATTCAAATAATCCCAACCGGCCAGTGATGCCCGATGAAATAAAGGATCCCGGCGGAAATCACCCCGGCAACGATATCGTCCACCATGATCCCCATCCCGCCATGTACATTGCGATCGAACCAACGGATCGGCCACGGCTTCCACATATCGAGAGCACGGAAAATCACGAATCCGGCGGCGACCCACTGCCAGTCGTTAGTCGGCAGCGCCATCAGCGTTATCCACATACCAATGAATTCGTCCCAGACGATGCTCCCGTGATCGTGCACGCCCATATCTTTTGCCGTCTGATGGCAAAGATAGACGCCGATACAGATGCCCAGCATCACCACCAGCGAATAAAGCTGCCACGGCAGAAAGGTCATCAGATACCAGAAGGGAATCGCGGCCAGCGACCCCATCGTGCCCGGGACAACGGGGCTGAGACCGCTGCCAAACCCCGTAGCCAGTAAATGCCACGGGTTAAGCAAATTCAGACGGCTTTTGGCGACATCTTTATGGCGTGGCAAAATGGTCATATCCTTTCCAGTCAAAGGTAACAGGCTCACCGTCACGTATGAAGCGAATGCCTTCCACATCCGCACTCATCTGTCCAATGCAGGTAAAAGGCACGCCAAGCTGCCCAATCGCGACGTCGAGCGCCCCACGATTGAGTTCCGGTACCGTAAAGCATAATTCATAGTCTTCCCCGCCCGACAGCGCCCAGCGCAATGCCTGTTCCGGTTCGACGTGACGCGTCATCGCGTCTGACCAGGGCAGCGCATCGACATCAATACGTGCGCCACAGGCGCTGGCGTTCACGATATGCCCGAGATCGGAAATCAACCCGTCGGAAAGATCAATAGCAGAACTGGCCAGATCGCGCAGCGCCTGACCGTGCAAAATACGCGGCGTTGGGCGCAGGTGACGTTTTAGCAGATAATCGCTGTCGGCAGCATCGGCCACCCGCAAACGGTTTTGCAAAATAGCCAGACCCGCCGCGCTATCACCCGGTGTGCCAGTCACGTAAATCCAGTCGCCAGGCTTCGCGCCGGAACGTTTCAGAGCGCGTCCAGCCGGCACATAGCCGTGGATACCCAGCGTCATCGACAGCGGTCCACGCGTGGTGTCACCGCCAATGAGCTGCATATCATAGTAATTCAGGAGTTCAAACAGACTGTCACTGAAGGTTTCCAGCCACGCTTCATCCACCTGCGGCAAGGTGATCGCCAGCGTAAGCCACGCCGGATCCGCGCCCATAGCCGCCAGATCGCTCAAATTTACAGCCAGCGCTTTGTACGCCAGATCGGCAGGATCGATGTCCGCCAGGAAGTGGTTGCCTGCGACCAGCGTATCGGTGCTGATTGCCAGCGTCTGTTTTTCAGGGATATTCAGAAGCGCACAATCGTCGCCAATACCGGTTTCGACATCGAGACGAGAGCTTCTGACACGGTCAAAATAACGGGCAATCAGGGAGAACTCGCCGCATGCCATACGTTATGCCTCAGCAGAAAAAATGAAAAAGCCGTCAGAACAGCGAAATCGCTTTCGCTTTACTGACGGCCTGGAGATTACTTTTTGTTGGGGCGAATCACAGGCGCTGCTTTATCCAGTACGCCGTTGACGAACTTGTGGCTGTCTTCCGCACCGAACGTTTTCGCCAGTTCGATCGCTTCGTTGATGGCCACTTTGTAAGGCACATCGCTACGTTTAGACAGCTCGAACAGCGCAATACGCAGTACAGCTTTTTCGACCTGGCCCAGCTCTTCCAGCAGGCGAGACAGATAAGGCTTCATCAGGCCATCCAGGTACGCGCTGTTAGTCGCCACCCCGGACAGCAGTTCACGGAAGTACATGACGTCGACATCTTTCACGTCCTGTTCTGCCAGGAACTGGTATTCAACATCAGCGATGTCGTTCTGGGACAACTGCCAGGAGTAGAGCGCCTGAACGGCACACTCACGAGCGCGGCGACGAGCAGCAGGTTTCACGGATTTCCCCTTACAAAAATCAGGCCTTGATGGCTTTCAATACATTAATCATTTCAAGCGCGGTCAGTGCAGCTTCCGCGCCTTTGTTGCCAGCTTTCGTGCCGGCACGTTCAATCGCTTGTTCAATGCTTTCGGTGGTCAGTACGCCAAAGGCGACCGGAATTTCGCTGTCCTGAGCGACATGCGCCAGACCATTGCTTGCACCGCCCGCGACGTATTCGAAGTGAGCCGTGCCGCCACGAATGACCGTACCCAGCGCAATCACCGCGTCATATTTACCGGTTTTCGCCAGTGCGCCAGCCGCCAGCGGCAGTTCGTAGGCACCAGGAACCCAAACGACGGTAATGTTTTCATCTTTGACCTGACCAATACGTTTCAGGGCGTCAATCGCACCTTCCAGCAGGCTGTCATTGATAAAGTTGTTGAAACGCGCAATGGTGATGGCGACGCGAGCGTCAGGGGTAGCAACGTTAGCTTCAATAATGTTCATAATCTTCCTTCGGGTTCGATATGGCCCCGTAAGGGGGGCGGATTTTATCATAATATTCTGTGCGCTGCTTGTTCTTATTCAGAAAGCCTCACGCAGGGTAGACATGCAGGCAAACGTCCGGACCCACCTGGCGTATCTCATTGAATTTAAAATGGGGGGCATCTGCCAGTTTCTCAAGGCCTGGCAACACACATAATCCCCTGGCATCACTGCCTAACAGTGTAGGCGCAAGATAGACGATAAGCTCATCGACCACACCCGCCTGCAACAGTGCGCCAGCCAGCGTGGGTCCGGCTTCTACCCAGAGGCTGTTAATCTGCTGCTTGCCCAGTAACATCATCAGTACCACCAGATCCAGATGACCGTTATGCTCTGGCACCATAATTGTGCGGACCGAATCGGGCCAGACGCGCGCGTCTTCTTTTGTGCGCGCAATCCAGGTTTCCCCAGGCTGTTGCACCAGCCGGTGTTCTGGCGTCACGCGATTCTGACTGTCTATCACAATGCGCACCGGCTGGCGCACAGCATCCTGCGGATAAACCGCCTGCGTCGCATCGCCCAGTTCGGACCAACGCACGGTAAGCTGCGGGTCGTCCGCCAGCACTGTCGCGCTGCTGGTCAAAATGGCGTGACTTTGCGCGCGCAGACGCTGAACATCACGACGCGCCGCTGGCGAGGTAATCCACTGGCTTTCGCCGCTGGACATCGCCGTACGACCATCCAGCGAAGCGCCGAGTTTTAGTTGCACATAGGGAAATCCGGTCCGCATGCGTTTGAGGAAGCCTTTGTTTAATGCCTCAACTTCGCTCATCATCAGCCCGTGGCTAACGTCGATACCCGCCTGCTGCAGGCGATATAATCCACGCCCTGCCACCTGCGGATTCGGATCCTGCATCGCGGCCACCACGCGCGTCACACCAGCGGCTATCAGCGCGTCACAGCACGGCGGTGTACGACCGTGATGGCTGCACGGTTCAAGAGTGACGTAAGCCGTTGCGCCATTGGCCTTTTCGCCCGCCATGCGCAGGGCATGCACTTCCGCATGTGGTTCGCCGGCACGATGGTGATAGCCTTCACCGACAATCTCGCCATTCTTCACAATGACGCAACCGACGTTAGGGTTGGGATGGGTGGTAAACCGCCCGCGCTGCGCCAGTTTCAGCGCTCGCGCCATGTATAACTCATCCTGCATGGCTTAATCCTGTAGGCGAGCGATCTCTTCGCCAAATTCTTTGATATCTTCGAAGCTGCGGTAAACGGAGGCAAAGCGGATGTAGGCGACTTTATCGAGTTTTTTCAATTGTTCCATCACCAGATTGCCAATCATCTTGCTGGGAACTTCACGCTCACCGGTGGCACGCAGTTGCGATTTGATGTGATTCAACGCCATTTCGACGTCGTCAGAACTCACTGGACGTTTTTCCAGCGCGCGCTGCATTCCACTGCGGAGCTTTTCTTCGTTAAACGGTTCGCGCACATCGTTGCTTTTCACCACGCGCGGCATCACAAGTTCTGCCACTTCAAAGGTGGTGAAACGTTCATTACAAACCAGACACTGCCGACGGCGGCGTACCGAAGAGCCTTCGCCTACGAGACGAGAATCAATGACTTTGGTATCTACGGCGAAACAGAATGGGCAATGCATACGGCGTCCTGACCAGGTGGTTAACAGAAATCTATTTTAACCTGAACTGGCGTGACAACAAAGGCGCAACGCTTTTGAGACAATGGATCGATGTCTTAACGCCATTTACGATCTACCATTGGGTCATCGCGAACAGTCAGGAAATAAGAGAGATGACAAGACCTTACCTAAGAATTCTCCTGGTGGGAAGTCTCTTTAGTCTGAGCGCCTGCGCACAGCAAAGCGAGGTACGCCAGATGCATCAAAGCGTTTCAACGCTCACTAAAGAGATGAACCAGCTCAATAAAGAAACCGTAAAGATTACCCAGCAAAACAGTCTGAACGTGAAATCAACCCGCGGAGTCTATCTGCTGCCAGGTTCTAATACTCCTGCCCGTCTTAACAGCCAGATTGGCACATTGCGCATGTCGCTTATCAACATTGCTCCAAATGCGGACAGTACGCGCGTAACGTTGCAGATTCAGGGCGAGTCCAATGATCCTCTGCCCGCCTTTAGTGGAACCGTGGAATATGGGCAAATTCAGGGAACAACTGACAATTATCAGGAAGTAAACGTGCAGAATCAGTTGATCAATGCCCCTGCCAGCATTCTGGCACCGAGTGATGTAGACATCCCACTGCAACTGAATGGACTAACGCCCGACCAGTTAGGCTTTGTTCGCATCCACGATATCCAGCTTGTGACTCAATAAACCTACCGGCGGAACGTTTTGTGCGTTCCGCAACATCATTTCCCCTCCTTTTGTGACTCCTCTTACATCCTGAGCATTTTTACTAAATATTGGCAACAGGAATGAAAGTCAGTACAATCGCCGCGCAAAAATACGCAAACGTGAACGCAATCGATTACGCAGATGATAGAACTGTGAAACGTGACAGATTTTTGTGAGCAATGATTTCTATAATAGGCTCCGCAGAAACATGAAATATTTAGAAACGCTATTTGCGCCTTTTCACTCCCGTCAGGGATTTCAAACAGTGGCATACATATGAAAAAAACATTACTTGCAGCCAGTGCAGTGCTCGCGCTCTCCTCGTCATTCACCGTGAACGCCGCGGAAAATGACAAACCACAGTATCTTTCTGACTGGTGGCACCAGAGCGTAAACGTCGTGGGTAGTTATCACACCCGTTTCGGACCACAGATCCGAAACGATACCTATCTGGAATATGAAGCCTTCGCGAAAAAAGACTGGTTTGATTTCTATGGTTACATGGATGCGCCAGTGTTCTTCGGTGGTAACACCGACGCGAAAGGTATCTGGAACCACGGTTCTCCGCTGTTTATGGAAATCGAACCGCGTTTCTCTATCGACAAACTGACCGGGACAGACCTGAGCTTCGGTCCGTTTAAAGAATGGTACTTCGCCAACAACTATATCTACGACATGGGTCGTAACAAAGATGGCCGCCAGAGCACCTGGTACATGGGTCTGGGTACCGACATCGACACCGGTCTGCCAATGAGCCTGTCCCTGAACGTTTATGCGAAATATCAGTGGCAGAACTACGGTGCGGCGAACGAAAACGAATGGGACGGCTACCGTTTCAAAGTGAAATACTTCGTGCCAATCACCCAACTGTGGGGGGGGAACCTGAGCTACATCGGTTTCACCAACTTTGACTGGGGTTCCGATCTCGGCGACAACGACTTCTCCGATCTGAACGGCAACAAAGCGCGTACCAACGACTCTATCGCCTCCAGCCACATTCTGGCGCTGAACTACGACCACTGGCACTACTCTGTTGTTGCCCGTTACTGGCACAATGGCGGTCAGTGGAACGACGACGCTGAGTTGAACTTCGGTAAGGGCAACTTCAACGTGCGTTCTACCGGCTGGGGTGGCTATCTGGTTGTTGGCTACAACTTCTGATAACGTCTCACTTCCCGCAAAAGCCAGCCTGAGCGCTGGCTTTTTTATGCGTGCGTTTCATTACGGATCTTGCGTAAGAAATCACTCAGTGAACGGTCGGCGCGCTCGCAAAATCGTCTGTCGAGCGGCGTGATGCTTAAACAGCGATCGACACGAAAACAGCGATAATCTTCGCGTCGCTCGCACCAGGCTACCAGCAGCCAGAACTTTCCTTCGAAGAAGATCCCTAACGGCTGCACGTCCCGCCAGGAAAGCTGCCCCGCCTCGTCGCGGTAATGCAGCGCCAGCACCTGCTGAGCGGTCACCGCCCGGTGGATCACATCGAACGCGCTACGTGAATGGCTCTGTGTGCCAAAGTCCGGCGCGAAGATCCGCGCCTGCTCCGCTTTGCGTCGGCTCTCTTCCGGTAATATCGCCAGTACCTTTTCTTGCGCCGATTCCAGCTCCCGCGAGAGCAAATCACCGCCCCAGGTGTGTAACAGACGGATAGCCGCAATCAATGCTTCCGATTCCCGGTGCGTCAACATGAGCGGCGGAAGATCAAACCCTGCCATCAACCGATAACCGCTGCCCGCCTCTCCTTCAACGGGAACGCCGGAGAGCGAAAGATCGCGGATATCGCGATAAATCGTTCTCTCGGAAACCTCAAGCCGTTGTGCTAACAGCGCTGCCGTTGTTAGCCGTCTGCCACGCAATATCTGGACGATTTGAAACAAGCGGTCAGCGCGACGCGTCATAGTTGCTCTCAGTGATTAAGCCGGTTGATGTAAACCCACACGGTTACCTTCGCTGTCAGTAAACAGCGCAATGGTGCCAATCTCTTTCCCGAGATCGATCGGACCAAACACACATCGACCACCTGCGGTCGCCACGCGATCCAGCGTCGCCTGGAGGTCATCCGTATGCAGATAAACAATCGCCCCTTGTTGTGAAGGCGCGATACCGTCAAATTTTGCCAGCGCCCCGCCGGTTGCCGGATCGTCATACGGGAACACCGCCAGATCGGCGGACGCCATTTTCTCCCGACGTAACGACAACCCCATGACCGGTTCATAAAAGGCAATCGCTCGCGCCATATCTGTTACGGGAATTTCAAACCAGTTGATGATGCTTTTCATTGTTCCTCCTGACTCGGTGGGTGAATTCAGGAAGAGAATAAAACAGGGTTCCTGACAGCATAGTGTCAGTATTGTTTGCAGGACAAGGGGAAAGCAGAAAAGAAAAATCCCGATCTGATGACCGGGATTTCTGAACGTTAACTTAACCGTTGCTTACGGCAGAATAGACGGCTGATCCGCCCCTTCTTTCTCCACTTTCTGCTGCAGCATATGCTCGCGCTTCATGCCCAGCTTCAGCGCCAGCGCCGATGCGACGTAGATAGACGATGCCGTACCGATGGACACCCCGATAAGCATAGTCAGCGAGAAGCCTTCCAGCACCGGACCACCGAACAGGAACAACATCAGGATAACCATTAAGGTCGTACCAGAGGTGATCAACGTACGGTGCAGCGTCTGGGTCAGTGACACGTTAAAGATCTCGTAAGGCGTCCCGCGACGAATTTTGCGGAAGTTTTCACGAATACGGTCAGAGACCACGATACTGTCGTTAAGCGAGTAACCGATAACAGACATCAGCGATGCCACGATCGTCAGGTCAATCTCAATGTGGAATAACGACAGGATCCCAAGCGTAATGATAACGTCGTGCGCCAGTGCGATAACCACACCTGCCGCCAGTCGCCATTCAAAACGGAAACCGACGTAGACCAGAATGGAGATCAGTGCCGCCAGCAGCGCCATCGCACCGGTTTGCGCCAGGTCAGCCCCTACGCTCGGTCCCACGAATTCAATTCGCTTCACCGCCGCGTTCTGGTTGGTGGATTCGTTAATCACACTCAACACTTTGCTGCCCAGCACCTGACCACCGTTTGCTCCTTCCGTCGGTGGCATACGCACCATGATGTCGTGGCTGCTGCCGAAGTTCTGTAAGAGCGGGTCAACAAAACCCGCTTTTTCCAGCGCATCGCGCATCACGTCCATCTCAGCCGGTTTTTCCAGCGTGATTTCAATCACCGTACCGCCGGTGAAATCGAGGCCCCAGTTAAAGCCACGTACACCCATCACGACAACGGCCAGAACCAACAGAAGGCCGGAAATGCCAAAAGCCCAGTAGTCCCAGCGCATAAAGTCGATGACTTTACGGCCGTGGTTTAATTGTTCAACAGTATATTCCTGTGCCACTTCGCACTCCTCAGATTGACAGCTTTTTGACGCGCTTGCCGCCATACAACAGGTTTACGATGGCACGTGTACCGACGATCGCGGTAAACATCGACGTCGCCACACCGATACCGGTAGTAATCGCGAACCCTTTAATTGCCCCAGTGCCAACGGCATACAGGATAATCACTTTAATAAGCGTCGTGATGTTCGCATCGAAGATGGAACTGAACGCGCCTGCATACCCTTCGTTGATCGCCTGTTGTACCGAACGCCCGTTGCTCAACTCTTCTTTGATACGTTCGTTGATCAGAACGTTCGCATCGACGGCGACGGCAAGGGTTAAGACGATCCCCGCAATCCCCGGCATACTCAACGTGGCCCCCGGCAGCAGCGACATAATGCCGACAATCATCACCAGGTTAGCGATCAGCGCGCTTGTCGCAATCAGACCAAATTTCTTATAGAACAGAATCATGAACAGGATGGACACGGCCAGACCTGCCAGACACGCTTCCAGACCCTGCTTGATGTTCTGCATCCCCAGAGTTGGACCGATGGTACGTTCTTCAACAATCTGAATCGGCGCAATCAGCGCACCGGCACGCAGCAGCAGCGAGAGTTGACGCGCTTCGTTCGGGTTGTTGATCCCGGTAATACGGAAGCTGTTGCCCAGGCGAGACTGGATGTTGGCGATGTTAATCACCTCTTCCTGTTTCACCAGTAGCGCACGACCATTTGCATCTTTCTTACCACTGTCTTTGTACTCCACAAACAGGGTCGCCATCGGTTTACCGATATTGTCCTTGGTGAAGTTAGACATAATGTTGCCACCCGCGCTATCCAGTGAAATGTTCACCTGCGGTTGGTTGTATTCGTCCTGGCTCGACGTGGAGTCAGTGATATGGTCACCGGTCAGGATCACACGTTTGTACAGCACAACCGGCTGACCTTCGCGCGTCTGTTTCACTTCAGAATCGCCAGGCACACGACCAGAGGCCGCAGCAGACTGGTCAACGTTGGTATTCACCAGACGGAATTCCAGTGTCGCTGTCGCGCCCAGAATCTCTTTCGCACGCGCCGTATCCTGAATACCCGGCAGTTCGACCACAATTCGGTCTGCACCCTGACGCTGAACCACCGGTTCGGCAACGCCCAACTGGTTCACACGGTTACGCAGGATGTTGATGTTCTGCTGTACCGCGTATTCACGCGCTTCGCTCAGACGCGCATCGGTCATCACCGCACGCAGCGCGGTGCTTCCCTGGCTGGAGATAACCAGATCCGGGTGACGCTTGCTGAGGTAAGCAATCGCTTTATCACGCGCACTGGCATCACGGAAATTAATGCTCAGACCGTAATTGTCTTCTTTACGAACGGTAGTGTAAGGAATACCGTCAGTACGCAGATCGCTGCGCAGGCTGTCGATATTTTGTTCCTGCAATTTGCCAAGCGCGGTATCCATATCCACTTCCATCAGGAAGTGAACGCCGCCACGCAGGTCAAGACCGAGTTTCATCGGTTCTGCTTTAATGGCAGCCAGCCAGCGCGGAGTTGCCGGAGCAAGGTTAAGCGCCACGACATATTTATCACCCAGCACGTCCACCAGCGCTTCACGGGCGCGCAGTTGGATGTCGGTGGTGTCGAAGCGCGCAAGAATAGCGCCCTCTTCCAGTGCCACAGACTTAGCGGTAATTTTTTCTTTTTGTAACGTATTCTGGACCTGGATCAGCGTTTGCTCACTGGCGGCGACACCGCGCGCGCCAGTGATTTGAACAGCCGGATCCTCACCATACAGGTTGGGAAGCGCATACAACAGACCGACGGCAATAACGACGATCAGCATGACATACTTCCACAAAGGATAACGGTTTAACACGGCAGTTCCCTTCGGGAAAAGTTTCTATTACAGCGCCTTCATCGTGCCTTTCGGCAGAACGGCAGCTACGAAGTCACGTTTGATTACCACTTCCGTGGTGTCGTTCAGTGCGATAGCGATGTAGCCAGTTTCAGCGACTTTAGTCACTCGACCCACCAGGCCACCGTTAGTCAGAACTTCATCACCTTTGGCGATAGAAGCCATCAGGTTTTTATGTTCTTTAGTGCGCTTCTGCTGTGGACGCAGGATCATGAAATAGAAAATCAGACCAAACACCACCAGCATCAGAATCAGAGACATCGGGCTGCCCTGCGCCGGAGCACCTGTTGCCGCTACCGCATCAGAAATAAAAAAGCTCATTCAAATTCCCTCATTATTAAAATTAATCAACATTCAAAGGTGGAACTGGTCGACCCTGACGTTGGTAAAAATCGGTCACGAAGCTCTCTAATTTACCCTCTTCAATAGCCTTGCGTAAACCCGCCATCAAACGCTGGTAGTAACGCAGATTATGAATCGTGTTGAGACGTGCGCCCAATATTTCATTGCAACGATCAAGATGATGCAAGTAGGCACGCGAGTAATTACGACAAGTGTAGCAATCACACTCAGCATCGAGTGGGCTGGTGTCGCTTTTATACTTCGCATTACGAATTTTCACCACGCCATCGGTCACGAACAAGTGACCATTACGGGCATTTCGGGTTGGCATTACGCAGTCAAACATATCAATACCGCGACGCACGCCTTCAACCAAATCTTCTGGTTTACCAACACCCATCAGGTAACGCGGTTTATCTGCCGGAATTTGCGGGCAAACATGCTCCAGAATACGGTGCATGTCCTCTTTTGGCTCACCCACAGCCAAACCGCCGACAGCGTAGCCATCAAAGCCAATCTCTACCAGACCTTTCACAGAGATATCGCGTAAATCTTCGTAAACGCTGCCCTGGATGATGCCGAACAGCGCATTTTTGTTCTGTAAAGAGTCAAAACGGTCGCGGCTACGCTTCGCCCAGCGCAAAGACATCTCCATTGATCGTTTAGCATAGTCCCAGTCAGCCGGATATGGCGTGCATTCGTCAAAGATCATGACAATATCGGAACCGAGATCGTACTGAATCTCCATTGACTTTTCAGGATCGAGGAAAATGGGATCGCCATTGATCGGGTTACGGAAGTGCACGCCTTGTTCCGTGATCTTACGAATGTCACCCAGGCTGAAAACCTGAAAACCGCCGGAGTCGGTCAGAATCGGGCCTTTCCACTGCATAAAATCATGCAGGTCGCCGTGCAGTTTCATGATCTCCTGGCCCGGACGCAGCCAGAGATGGAAGGTATTACCGAGGATAATTTGCGCGCCGGTTGCTTCAACTTCTTCCGGCGTCATGCCTTTAACAGTGCCGTAGGTCCCTACGGGCATAAAAGCTGGCGTTTCGACGACGCCACGATCAAACACCAGGCGGCCACGGCGGGCGCGTCCGTCGGTGGTATCCAGTTCAAATTTCATTTTTTCTCCAGTACGTCAGAAAAACAGTCCAACGTGTCAACCAGCGCCGCGGAATTATTCCCCAACGCGTTCATTCAGAGCGTGCGGATTGTACGTGATAAACATCGCATCCCCGTAGCTAAAAAAGCGATAATTTTGTTCTACTGCGGCCTTGTAGGCATTCATCGTATGCTGATAACCGGCAAACGCCGAAACCAACATAATCAATGTTGATTCAGGCAGATGGAAATTGGTCACCAGCGCATCAATCACTTTGTACTGATAACCCGGGTAGATAAAAATTTGCGTGTCGCCAAAGAATGGCGCAATCATTGCGTTCTCCGCCGCCTGCGCCGCGCTCTCCAGTGAGCGCACGGACGTCGTTCCTACCGCAATCACCCGGTTGCCGCGCGCTTTCGCCGCCAGAACCGCATCCACGACCGCTTGCGGCACTTCCGCATATTCAGAGTGCATAATGTGATCTTCGATGGTATCCACGCGCACTGGCTGGAAGGTCCCTGCGCCAACGTGCAGGGTGACAAACGCCATCTCAATCCCTTTTTCACGCAGTCTTGCCAGCAGCGGTTCGTCAAAATGAAGACCCGCTGTCGGCGCTGCGACTGCGCCCGGTTTCTCGCTGTAGACGGTCTGGTATAGCTCACGGTCGGCATCTTCATCCGGGCGATCGATATACGGCGGCAACGGCATGTGTCCAATGGCGTTAAGAATATCCAGCACCGGACGCGCGTCGTTAAACTCAACCTCAAACAGCGCGCCGTGACGGACGGTCATCGTCGCGTTAATACTTTCGTCATCACCGAGCAGCAGCTCCGCCCCTGGCTTCGGCGCTTTGGAGGCACGAATATGTGCGAGGATACGTTTATCATCCAGCATCCGCTCGACGAGAACTTCAATTTTGCCGCCGCTGGCCTTACGGCCAAAAAGGCGCGCCGGGATCACGCGGGTATTGTTAAAAACCAGCAGATCGCCAGGGTTGAGCTTATCAAGTAGATCGGTGAAAGTACCATGCGTCAGCGCGCCCGTCGGACCATCCAGCGACAGCAATCGGCAGCTACTGCGCTCCGGCTGCGGGTAGTGGGCAATCAGGGATTCAGGCAATTCAAAAGAAAAATCGGTAACGCGCATGACACAGACTCAGACTAAAATAAGAGGCGGGTAGTCTAGTGCCGGGGCGCGCTCCCTGCAACCGTTACCCACTTTTGGACAGATAACAGACCATGAATTTTCTCGCTCACCTGCATTTAGCCCATCTCGCCGACAGCTCACTTTCCGGCAATCTGCTGGCCGATTTTGTCCGTGGCAACCCGGAATCACACTATCCGCCAGACGTCGTAGACGGCATTCTGATGCACCGTCGTATTGACGTGATGACAGATAACCTGCCGGAGGTCCGCGAAGCGCGCGAATGGTTTCGCAGTGAAACCCGTCGCGTCGCGCCCATTACGCTGGACGTCATGTGGGATCATTTTCTGTCGCGTCACTGGGCGCAAATCTCCCCTGACTTTCCGCTGCAGGCGTTTGTCGGTTATGCCCACGCCCAGGTTTCCACCATCCTGCCGGATTCGCCGCCGCGCTTTGTTAATCTGAATAATTACCTGTGGTCAGAAAAGTGGCTGGAGCGCTACCGCGATATGGACTTCATTCAGAACGTGTTAAATGGAATGGCGAGCCGTCGTCCACGTCTGGATGCCCTTCGTGACTCATGGTATGACCTCAACAACCATTATGATGCCCTGGAAGAGCGGTTCTGGCGCTTTTATCCGCGCATGATGGCGCAAGCGAAAAACAAACAACTTTAATCATAGAGTGATCGATAGGTGAAAGCTTGCTGAACGATTGTCAGCACCTCTTTGTTTTATTGCCGATCCCCGTCTATACTGGCCCGCGTTGCGTTCCAAAACCCCTTAACTTTGCAGGAGAATATTATGGTACTGGTGACTCGTCAGGCTCCGGATTTCACAGCAGCTGCGGTACTCGGTAGCGGTGAGATTGTTGAAAACTTCAATTTCAAACAGCACACCAACGGTAAAACAACCGTTCTGTTCTTCTGGCCGATGGACTTTACCTTCGTTTGCCCGTCTGAACTGATCGCGTTCGACAAACGTTATGAAGAATTCCAGAAACGCGGCGTTGAAGTGGTTGGCGTTTCTTTTGACTCTGAATTCGTCCACAACGCATGGCGTAACACCCCTGTCGACAAAGGCGGCATCGGTGCAGTGAAATACGCAATGGTTGCTGACGTTAAGCGTGAAATCCAGCAAGCTTACGGCATCGAGCACCCGGAAGCGGGCGTTGCGCTGCGTGGTTCTTTCCTGATCGACGCAAACGGCGTGGTTCGTCACCAGGTGGTTAATGACCTGCCGCTGGGCCGTAACATCGACGAAATGCTGCGTATGGTTGACGCGCTGCAGTTCCACGAAGAGCACGGCGAAGTTTGCCCGGCACAGTGGGAAAAAGGTAAAGAAGGTATGAACGCCTCTCCGGACGGCGTAGCAAAATACCTGACTGAAAACGTCTCCAGCCTGTAATCGGCTCGAATGCAAAAAAGGCTCGCCAGCGCGAGCCTTTTTTATTGCGTGTTATTCACCGCTCTCTTTTTTTACTTCCCGCCAGATGCGAAACGCCATTCCCGCCAGCAGGAGCACGCCCACACTCAACACGCCCCAGACCAGCAGCGTTTTTGTCAGGCTCTCCTTCTCAGCAACAGAAGTGGCGGTTAAACGCGCATCGCCACCTAATTTCACCGCCTCCTGTATCCCGGCATCCGGCAGGGACGTGACATCGTAAATCTTGCGAAGATCGGCAGGAATCAGCATATCCAGCGCAATGCTGGCGGGAGTTGCGGCGCCATTGCCCCAGGCCAACAGGTAAGGCGCTTTACCCTGCGCATTAAACACCAGGTCATAACGATCGCGATGACCGATCACACGCGGCAGCGTCTCTGGCAAACGCGCATTCAGCGCAGATAGCTTCACCGCCTCGACCTGTTCTCCGGAAAGCGAAACAGGCTCAGAGGATTTGCCCTCAAGCTGGTAAAGCACCGTTTTCTTCAGCGGTCGCCATTCGTCTTTTTCCGCGCCGCGCCACAGGATCTCCACGGGAAGTACGCCGTCACTGTCGAGTTGAATCGTCAGCGACGAGAGCGGCTGTGGGCGAGACCATCGCCACTGGGCTTCGGTGGCCGACAGTCTCTCTCCTTCACCGCTCAGATCAATCTGCTCTGATGCCTGCGCGGCAGGTGCGCTGATGGCATTAACCCCCGTTAACGGCAACGACGCCCCTTTCGCATCAATCACAACCAACAGATAACGAATGGAATCCTTCGATAACGTCAAACCAATGTCGATCCGGTCGAGCTTAAGACGATCGCCTCCACTTGAGACGTCCATCAATGGCATTTCCTCACGAAAAGCGTACCAGCGTTTCATATCCTCACTGTACCAGACTGACGCTTTCCCCTGCCACGGCCCCTGCGGCGTATTCCACTTAAGTTGCAGTTGAGAGACAGAAATCGCGTTGTCGGTCCCCTCTGGCAACGTCAACAAATAGTGTTGACCGACGGATTTTGCTTTTTCACCTTCCAGGACAATCTCAACGCCCGTTTTTGAACGTAGCAGGATTTTATCGCCATCCTCATCCGTCGCCCTTTGTGCAGGAACAGGAGAAACATCCAGCGCAAAGAACCGTAGCGGGGTGGTTTCAGGCGCAACCTGCTGGCGTGCGGCAACCGCTAAACTGAACGGTACGGCGTCGCCCATTTGGTTAAACACACGCACATCATGCAGTTCAGGCGAGGTGCTCTGCTGATAAACCGCCAGAGGTAACGCAACACGATACCACTGCGACGGCGTAGTGGTGTCAAGCGCAAGCCCATAGGCGTAATCCTGCGGGGATTCCGGCTGCGTTTCATTACTGAACGCCGGCCCGGTCAGCGTAAGCAGCGTGCTACAGAATACCGCTTTCATCCATTTCATTTTTCTTCTCCTGCTTTGGGCGGTAACGGTGAAAAATAACCGACAATCAGCACCAGAATCGCCACGCCGATAAACGCAATCGCTCGTGCCAGTCCGCCTCCACCAGCGCTGTCCACCAGCATCAGTTTAACAATCACAATCCCTAACAACACCGCGCCACAAAACCAATCCCGGCGCGATGCCCGGCGTGTGGCATAGAGCATCACCACCAGGGCAATGAACATCCAGAACAGTGCAAAACAGGTCTGAATCAGACGCGAATGCCACAAAGATTCGAAATGCCATGCCACTTCGCCATACCATGCCAGCGCGCGCAGCAGGACACCGTTTAGCCACCAGAAGGCGAGCGCCAACAGCGCGATCCCAGGCCAGGGCTGGCATACTGAAATTGTCACCGGGAAATAACGCCGTGTGGCACGATACAATACGATCAGTCCAAGCAAGGCGAAGGCGGCACCTTCCTCCAGCGGATTCACCAACGGGAGATACATCTGGCGATACACGACGCCATCCTGAAGGTTCGTCAGCGCCAGCAGGCATATCAGCGCAGCCGCTACCGGCACCATTGCCTGCACAGTATACAGCGCAGGCCAGATTTTAAACGGCCAGATCTGGCGGCGTACCGCCACAGTAATGAGGGTAATCAGCAATCCGCCTGCCGCCATCATCACGCCGCTTCCCCAGGCCGCCATTCCCCACGGCAGGTCGCGGGCAAACCAGACCAGTTCTACCGCCAGCGCCAGTATCAGCATCCAGAAAAGTGACAGGTGCAGCGCTTTCGAGATACGCGGCGCTAACGTGTGATCGTCCCGTCGCAGCAGCATCAGCGCAGCAGGAAGCGCCAGACACCAGGCCAGATTCGGCCAGCCCGCCGCAAAAATAACCTGCTGCGAAATCTGATTGAGCAACACCAGCAACATCACCGGCCACAGCAGCCATTTGCTGGCGTCAAGCTCACGCCACGCCAGCCGGAAGGCCGCAAATCGCCAGCCCCATACTGACACGGCCATCAGCGCCAGCATCCCCGCCAGTACCTGCAAATTGGTTATCAGTATCCAGTCTGAGACGCCATAGATAGCCACCATCCAGAAAAGTAATCCGCCAGCCAGCAGTCCCCCGCTGACGCGCAGGTGAATCGCGCGCCACAGCCACGCTCCCGCCAGCCAGCAGAGGCTTAGCACCGCAAAAATCAGCATCAGGCTGAGTGCGGTGATGCCCTCCGTTTGCGCCCACAGCGCACTGCCGAGCGCCAGCACCAGCAGCGTCGTACCGCTGTAGCTCATGCGTCGCTGTTGCTGCTGTACACCCAGCCACAGGATACCCAGACCTTCCAGCGCCCAGGCCATCGCCGTCCATTGCGCCGACAGCGCCAGCGGTATCGCCAGCGTGGTAAATGCGCCGCCCAGCGCCAGCGCCGCCAGCACCAGCGGACGTCCCAGCGACGGATAACGGCGTAGCGCAAGCCAGGCTAAAACCAGATAGAAACCACCATAGCCGAGGGCGCTAAGCGCCGGGCCATATTCCCAGTGGAGGGTCATGGCGTATTGCATACCAAAGCCGATCAACGGCGGGGCAAACAGCAGGACGCCATCAATAATTTGTTTACCTTTTTCCTGTCTCCGCAACGACAGCGCCACGCTCAGGACGCCAAAAATGAGGATATTGGCAGCCAGGAACAACTGGCAATTCAGATAAAACGCGGGCTGATAGTCATTCACCCCCCACATTCCGCCCACGCCGAAGGTAAACAGCAGCCCGAGCAGGTTCAGTTCACGCCAGTGCTGCCAAATGCTGATGGCGAGAATGCCCACCGACAACAGCAGGTAGAAGGAAAACAGCGCCACATAATTACCGCTTCCCGTCGACAGCAACAGCGGCGCGAGGTAACCGCCGAGGCTCGCCAGCATCGCCAGACTGAGCGCCTTTTGTAAAATCGCCAGTCCGACGCTCGCCGCACAAATGACCACCAGCAGCCCAAAGGCCAGCGTCATTGGTAGCATTTGCCAGAGGCGGAAAGCGCCAAACACGGTGAGATAAAGTGCGCCTGTCGCCCCTCCCTGCAAAATCAGCGCATAAACCGGTTGTTTGCGACGTAATCGCCAGCCGACCGCCAGCAGGACAATGGCAAACAGCGATGCCGCGACCAGACGCAGTTCAAGCGGGAACAAAGCATGTTCAACGGTGTAGCGCAGCAGGAAAGAGAGGCCGAGGAAGAGAAGCAGGATCCCGAGCTTAGCCAGCGGGTTGCCCTGCATAAACCAGCGTACCAGTGAAGAGATGACACCGCCAGACGAAGAGGGTTGAGCGGCGCTAACAGGCGCGTTATCAGCGGTTTTTGCAACGGTTTTTTCTGCCGGTGTCGCCTTCTGTTGCGTCTCTGAACGCCACGGGCTGGCCGTTTGAGGTTCAAAGGTAGCGTCAGGTTCGGATACCGATACGGCCGCCGGTTCGCTTACCGCGACCGACGCCACGGGCTGGAGCGGTTGTGGGGCACGCTGTGCCATCGTTGGCGCAGCGACACCGCGCTGCTCAAGCTCCTCCACCCGGCGGCGTAACCGAGCCAGCTCATCGCGCGTCGTCGAACTTCGACTAATGGCGACAATGGCCAGAACAGGCACCACCACCAACGCGAAGAACACGAGGATGCAGCCAAGGATTAAAAGGTCGTCCATGTTTTCACCTTCACTGTACGAGATCGTCTAAGAATGACACAAAGTGTTATATTTGCGCTATCTGAGAAGGTGAAATAGCCGGATACGGCAGAATTGTCGTATCCGGTTACAGCATTAAAACGCGAAGCACGAGCAGCCAAGTGCGCCCCAGAATGCACGGTCATCCGAGACCGGGATCCCCGCCTGGCGGGCGATGTCGTGTTGATGACCGTGTACGCCGCAGCTACCGCAGCAGTGGTGCATCTGAACTATTGCTCCCACTTTTGTCACCGTCGGCGGTGCGGAGCGATAGTGCCCCGGCACGTTCACCACCGGGGACCAGTCCGGCACAACCGGAATTGCCGGCGGCGCCAGCGGAGTGAAGTGTCCGGCGGCATACACCACTTTGCCATCCACAATCGTCATCACCGACTCAATGCCTTTGATCTCCTCTTCCGGCACGCTGAAGTAGTCTTTGGACAACACCACCAGATCGGCCAGTTGATCTTTGGCAATGCGCCCTTTTTTACCCTGCTCGCTGGAGAACCAGGCGCTACCCGCCGTCCACAGTTCCAGTGCGACGTCGCGCGGCAGACGGTTGTTATCGTCATACATTACCGTTCCGCCCACCGTCCGCCCTGAGACCAGCCAGTAGAGCGCAGTCCACGGATTATAGCTGGCGACGCGGGTTGCATCTGTCCCCAGTCCTACCGGCACATCAGCAGCCAGCATTTTCGCCACCGGCGGCGTCTGTTTTACCTCCTCTTTCCCATAGCGGTCGATGAAATATTCGCCCTGGAAGGCCATGCGATGCTGCACCGCAATACCGCCGCCCAGCGCTTTGACCCGGTCGATATTACGCTCGCTGATGGTCTCGGCGTGGTCGAAAAACCAGTGCAAACCATTGAACGGAATATCACGATTCACTTTCTCAAACACATCCAGCATACGGCTGATGGATTCGTCATAGGTCGCATGCAGGCGGAACGGCCAGCGATGTTCCACCAGATGGCGCACTACCCGCTCCAGTTCATCTTCCATCCCTTCCGGCAGGTCCGGACGCGGCTGCAGAAAATCTTCGAAATCCGCTGCGGAAAAGACCAGCATTTCGCCCGCCCCGTTAGCACGGTAGAAATCCGTCCCCTGACCCGGTTTAAGCATGTCGGTCCAGCGCTCGAAGTCCTCCAGCTCCTGCTTCGGTCGCTGTGTAAACAGGTTATAGGCAATGCGCACCGTCATCTGATTATTGGCGTGCAGTTGTTCGATAATCTCGTAATCTTCCGGGTAGTTCTGAAAACCACCGCCCGCATCGATAGCGCTGGTCAACCCGAGGCGATTGAGTTCACGCATAAACTGGCGGGTGGAGTTTACCTGCATTTCCAGCGGCAGTTTTGGCCCTTTCGCCAGCGTTGAATAGAGGATCATGGCGTTCGGTTTGGCGATCAGCATCCCGGTGGGATTACCGTTGCTA
>OKVW01000446.1_pt1 | contig 24581 bp, 26 predicted proteins | sample 1606991 | NCBI WGS metagenome assembly OKVW01 (sample SAMN03281021, study PRJEB24777) | human gut metagenome | isolation source: fecal sample PR177 from 1 month old male Malay infant, vaginal delivered...
TGTTTTTGTTGTTTAATTGAAGCGGTTATGGCGCTTGTCGTGAAGGGACGTTTGCGACAACGGCGGGTACTTTTCAGGCGGGAGTGAATTTTGTGATCTCTGCAACTTTTACCGGCTGGCGCGGCGCTGACCCGCCCTACGGTCTGTAGCCCAGGCAAGCGCAGCGCCGCCGGGGTATTACGACACCGGTACTTTTTGCGCCCGGTAGCTGCTGGGCGAGCAGCCGACCTGGCGGCTAAAAAAGCGCGCAAAATAGGCGGGGTCTTTAAACCCCAGCTGCCAGGCAATCTCATTGACCGCGCTATCGGAAAACAGCAGCAGGCGCTTCGCCTCGCGCAGCTGACGGTCAAATATCAGCCGCTTCGGCGGACGGTTGGCAAAGCGGCGGCAGATGTCCGTGAGTCGTGATTCGGGGATATGCAGTTCGTTAGCGTAATCCGGTACTGTCCAGTGCTGATGAAAATGGCTTTCAATCAGCATATGAAAACGCTGGAACAGTTTTAATTCTCCGCGCATCCCGCTGGCGGCATGGTCGTCGAGTTTTGCATTACGCAGCAGTAGGGTGAACACTGCCTGTGCCAGTAACGTCAGGGTGTGTTCCCGTCCAGGCAGTTGTTCCACCGATTCCCGCTCTATCAGTTGCCAATAGTGTTCCAGCGCCGCCAGTTCGTCGGGTTTATCTGCCAGTGACAGGCAAATCCCCGGCAGGCCGAAGGTTTCCCGAGTGCCCGGATAAAGAACTTCCAGCAGGGGCCAGATCAGATCTTCCCGTACCGTCAACACATGACCGTCGGCGTCAGACTCCGTAATAAACGCATGAGGTACTGACGGCGGCGTCAGGACAAACAGGGGCGCTTCCACCGAGTAGCGATGATCGTCAAGCTGTAGCTCAATCTGTCCGCTATTGAGGAAATGCATCTGAAAGTACTGTTCGTGGCGATGTGGCAGCATATGGCGGCCAAAAAAGGCCGCCATGCGGGCGAAGGACTGATAATGCACATCGTCCGTGCCCAGGCTTTCATCGTACTCTTTGCTGATATCAATATTGGCAATCTGACGGTCACACATCGTCGTTCCTTACGGGGTCGCTCGCGGACGGGAGGACTGCATTGGAATCGCCCAGATAATCCCCGCACCAATCACCAGCAGCGCGGCAACAAACCACAATCCACTGTTAAAGCTGCCGGTCAAATCTTTCAACCAGCCGATCATAAACGGACTTAACGCTGAACCAATGTTGCCAGTGGCGTTGATCACCGCAATACCGATCGCTCGTGCCCGCAGGCTGATGGACTGATCCGGTGTTGTCCAGAAAATCGCCATTGCGCTGAATGATCCGGTCGAAGCCATAATGATCCCCAGCATCTGGATCATGTTGTGATCAGTTGCCGAAGCCAGTAACCAACCTGCGGCAGCGAACAAATAAGGAAGGGCGGTGTGATGCCTTCGTTCCTGGCGGCGATCTGAGTGACGGCTCCAGTAGACCATCCCGAGAATGGTACAAATCTGCGGTACGGCGGCCAGCAGGCCGATGGTGATATTACTGCTGCCCTGATTAAAACTTTGCAGGATCTGCGGTGTCCAGATGCTGATCGCACTAAGTGTGTTGGTCAGGCAGAAATACGCCAGGGTATACATCATCACCACCGGAGTGAAGATCTCCCGCCACATACTGCGTTGTTGCATGGCGTGGTGGCTGATGGCTCCCTCTGGCTGAACCAGCGTCAGACGATCGTTATCCATCATCTCTTGCAGGCATTTTTTGTCTTCTTTCGTCAGCCACTTAGCTTTGTCCGGTGAGTCATCAAGCCAGAACCACACCATGACGCCGAGTAATACCGACGGGAAGCCTTCCAGCAAAAACAGCCACTGCCAGCCTTTTAATGCCATGACGCCATCCAGCGACAAAATGTAGCCGGAAACGATCGATCCCAACGCTGTCGTTACCGGCATTGCCACCATAAACAAGGCGTTGGCACGGGCGCGGAAATAGGCCGGAAACCAGAAGGTTAAATACAGCAGAATGCCAGGCAGAAAGCCGGCTTCGGTAATGCCAACCAGTATACGCAGTACGTACAAGCTGGTGGGGCCAGTGGCAAACATGGTGGCAGTAGAGGCGATGCCCCAAAGCACCATGATGGTGGCGATCCAGCGCCGCGCACCGACAATACTCAGCATAATGTTGCTGGGAATGCCGAAGATGACATAAGCGGCATAGAACAGGGTGGTAGCGAGGCCAAACATGGTGGCGCTCAGACCGAGGTCGCGTCCCATCGTGAGTCCGGCAAAGCCGATGTTGATGCGATCGAGAAACGAGAAAACAAACAGGATAAAGAGAAAGACGATCAGGCGTCGGAACAGCTTGTGAATGGCGCGATGTTCAACAGCTTTATTATCATGGGTTTGCAGGATAGAGGTCGTCATGGTGCGCTCCAGATCTTACGTTTAGTAGACGGATTTATTGTTATTAACTGACGTAACCGGTTTTTCGATAAAGCGTGCCGCCAGCGCTTCCGCGCCGCGGGCGAGCAGGGTCGTGTCGACCCCGACGGCGACAAACCGCGCGCCGAGTTCAAGATAGCGTTTTGCCAGCGGCTCGTTCGCCATCAGGATGCCGGGGGCTTTACCCGCAGCGCGTATCTGTGCGATCGCCTGTTCAATGGCGGCCTGCACCTCCGGGTGCTGAGGATTGCCGGCAAAGCCCATGTCGGCGCTGAGATCCGCCGGGCCGATAAACACGCCGTCGACGCCGTCCACGTCCAGGATCTGCGGCAGGTTTTTCAGCGCCTCGCGGGTTTCGATCTGCACCAGCACGCACATGGCGTCGTTGGCCTGCTGCAGGTAATCCGGAATGCGGTTCCAGCGCGAGGCGCGCGCCAGGGCGCTGCCGACGCCGCGAATGCCCGCGGGCGGGTAGCGGGTGGCACGTACCGCCTGCCGCGCTTCGTCGGCGTTTTGCACCATCGGCACCAGCAGAGTTTGTGCGCCCACGTCCAGCAGCTGTTTGATCTGCACCGGGTCGTTCCACGACGGGCGCACCACCGGCTGGCTGGGATAAGGGGCGATGGCCTGCAGCTGGGTCAGGACGGTCTGCACGCTGTTCGGCGCGTGCTCGCCGTCGATCAGCAGCCAGTCGAAGCCTGCTCCGGCCAGCAGCTCCGCGCTGTAGCTGCTGGTCAGCCCCAGCCATAGGCCAATTTGCGGGCGGCCCGCCTGCAGCGCCGCTTTGAATGCGTTTTGCATGGTTATCTCCTAGACAAAGCGGCAGCTGATGGAGCCCATGTTGCCGTAGTCGACGTGGAAGGTGTCGCCTCTGCTGGCGGGCACCGGGCGGGTAAACGAGCCGCCGAGAACGATCTGGCCAGGCTCCAGCTGCACGTCGTACGGCGCAAGCTTGTTGGCCAGCCACGCCACGCCGTTGGCCGGGTGGTTCAGGACGCCTGCGGCAACGCCGGTCTCTTCGATCACGCCGTTGCGGTAGAGCAGGGCGGAGATCCAGCGCAGGTCCAGCGCGTCGGGCTTAATCGGACGGCCGCCGAGGATCACCCCCGCGTTGGCGGCGTTATCGGAGATGGTGTCGAACACCTTGCGCGGGCGCTGGGTGTCCGGGTCGACGTTGTGGCAGCGGGCGTCGATCAGCTCCAGCGCGGGGATCACGTAGTCCGTGGCGTTGTAGACGTCGAAGATCGTGCAGTTCGGGCCGCGCAGCGGTTTTGCCAGCACGAACGCCAGCTCCACTTCAATGCGCGGGACGATAAAGCGATCCACGGGAATGTCGCTGCCGTCGTGGAAGAACATGTCGTCCAGCAGCGCGCCGTAGTCCGGCTCGCTAATCTGCGAGCTGGCCTGCATCGCTTTAGAGGTCAGGCCGATCTTGTGGCCCTTCAGCACGCGGCCTTCGGCGATCTTCAGGCTGACCCATTCGCGCTGGACGGCGTAGGCGTCGTCGATAGTGATCGTCGGGTAGTCGAGGGAGATCTGGCGGATCTGCTCCCGGGACTGCTCCGCCTGATGCAGACGATGGGCGATCAGGGTATGGGTGTGTTTATCGAGCATGGCGTATCCTTTATGCGGCTGTTGGCGGGTGGCGCTGCGCTTACCGGGCCTACGTTCGAGCCGTTGTAGGTCCGGTAAGCGAAGCGCCACCGGGCGGAAAAGATGTCTACTTAAACAACGCGTGCACGTTGTTTTGTTTGTAATTAAGCGTCGGGTGCAGCTCGTCCAGCTCAAACGACAGCGCCAGATAGCGGCTCGCCATCAGCGCCGCGAAGTGCGTTTTAATCAGCGCAAACAGCATTTCACCGACCTCTTCCCGGCTCTCCAGACTGCGCCCCGCGCCAATCTTCAGCGTCATATGGACAAAGGCGTAATCGTGCTTGCCGTCGGCCATCTGCCAGGTGTCCAGCCAGTGGGCGCGGCTGCGGATACCGCCGATAGGGAAGATGCCCGTGGCGGCGAGCGCCTCGTTCACTTTGGCGAACAGCCCCGGCAGGTCGGCCTGCTCGCGGATGTTGTCGGTACATTCAGCAATAAAGTGCGGCATGGCGGCTCCTTACGCGGGCAGCGGGAAAACGGCGTTGACCTGGCCGGTGCCGGAGCTGGCGAACAGCTCGGTGAGAAACTCCACCTTGCCGTCGTATTTGTCCCAGCCGAGCATCCCCAGCAGCATCACCGTGTCGTGCATGTTGCCCTCGCCGTAGCAGTAGTCGGCGTACTCCGGCAGCATGCTGCAGAATTCTTTGAACTGACCCTCGCGCCACAGCTTCACCACGCGCTCGTCCATCTGGCGGTCGAACTCCCGGGTGTAGCTGTTCATCCCTTCTTCCGCGCGCTGGTCGTCGATAAAGCGGTGCGACAGCGAGCCGCTGGCGAGCACCGCCACGGTGCCGTCATATTTTTCGATGGCGCTGACGATGGCCTCGCCCAGCCTGCGGCTGTCGGCGAAGTCGTGAACCGTGCAGAACGCCGAGATGGAGACCACTTTGAAGTGCTTATCCGCGTTCATGTAGCGCATCGGCACCAGCGTGCCGTACTCCAGCTTCAGGCTCGGGATGTTGTGCGCCTTGGCGCGAACGCCAAGCTTCACCGCTTCGTCGGCAATCAGCTGGCCGAGTTCCGGGTTGCCGTCGTAGTCGTAGGTCATGTCGCGGATAAAGTGCGGCAGCTCGTTGCTGGTGTAGACGCCCGAAAAATGGTCCGCACAGTTGATGTGATACGCGCTGTTCACCAGCCAGTGGGTGTCGAAGACGATAATGGTGTCGACGCCCAGCTCCCGGCAGCGCTTGCTGATCTCTTTGTGTCCGTCGATGGCGCCCTGGCGGCAGCCGTGGTTTTTGCCCGGCAGTTCGGAGAGATACATCGACGGCACGTGGGTGATTTTTGCCGCTAACGCTAATTTGCCCATTTTCAGATCCCCCACTTTGGAATCGGATGGTCGCCCATGGAGATGCAGACGTTCTTCATCTCCGCGAACACTTCGAAGCTGTACTCCCCGCCCTCGCGGCCGGTGCCGGAGGCCTTCACGCCGCCAAACGGCTGGCGCAGGTCGCGCACGTTCTGGGTGTTGACGAACACCATGCCGGCTTCAATGTTGCGCGCCAGGCGCAGCACTTTGCTGACGTCCTGGGTCCAGATATACGACGCCAGGCCGTACTCGACGTCGTTGGCCAGGCGCAGCCCTTCCGCTTCGTCCTTAAACGGCAGCAGGCAGGCCACCGGCCCGAAGATCTCCTCCTGCGCCACGCGCATGCGGTTATCAACATCCGCCAGCACGGTCGGGCGCAGGAAGTTGCCGCCCTTCAGGTGCGCAGGCAGATCGGTCGGTTTGTCCGAGCCGCCCGCCAGCAGGGTTGCGCCTTCCTCGATGCCGAGGCGGATATAGCCGGAGACCTTTTCCCAGTGCTGTTGGCTGATGAGCGCGCCAATCTGGGTGTTCGGATCGGTCGGGTCGCCCACGCGCAGGCGGTTGGCGCGCTCGGCAAAGCGTTTGACGAACTCCGGGTAGATGCTCTGCTGGATGAAGATGCGCGAGCCGGCGGTGCAGCGTTCGCCGTTGATGGAGAAGATGGTAAACAGGGCGGCGTCCAGCGCGCGCTCGATGTCTGCGTCTTCGAAAATCAGCACCGGCGATTTGCCGCCCAGCTCCATGGAATACTTCTTCAGCCCGGCGTTTTTCATGATGTTGCGCCCGGTGGCGGTACCGCCGGTGAAGGAGACGGCGCGCACGTCATGATGACGCACCAGCGCGTCGCCCGCCGTGGCGCCATAGCCCTGCACCACGTTGAGCACGCCCGCCGGAATGCCCGCTTCGAGGGCCAGCTCGCCCAGACGGTCAGCGGTCAGCGGGGAGAGTTCAGACATCTTCAGCACCGCGGTATTCCCTAAGGCCAGGCACGGCGCGACCTTCCAGGTGGCGGTCATAAACGGCACGTTCCACGGCGACACCAGCGCGCAGACACCCACCGGCTGCACCAGGGTGTAGTTGAGCATCTTGTCGTCGACCGGGTAGGTTTTGCCGTTCATCTGCTGGCACACCTCGGCGAAGAACTCGAAGTTGTGCGAGGCGCGCGGAATGAGCACGTTTTTGGTCTGGTGGATCGGCAGGCCGGTGTCGGCGGTTTCCATCGCGGCAATGTCCGGTACGTTCTGGTCAATCAGATCCCCCAGGCGACGCATCAGGCGCGCGCGCTCCTTCATCGGCAGGTTGGCCCATTTCGGAAACGCCTCTTTGGCGGCGGCAACGGCCTGATGGATTTCGGCTTCGCCGCCTGAGGCCACTTCTGCCAGCACCTCGCCGGAGGCCGGGTTAGTGGTTTGAAAGTACTCACTTCCGGCGACGTTTTTACCGTTGATCCAGTGGTTAATCTTTTTCATTTTGCAGTCTCCTCACTGACAATTCGGTTTACCAGACGGCCTACGCCTTCCACTTCCACCACTACCTCATCGCCCGGCACCACGTCGGACAGCCCCTTCGGCGTGCCGGTGGCAATCATGTCGCCCGGTTGCAGGGTCATGAAATCACTCAGATACGCAATCAAGTAGGGGATGCTGAAGATCAGGTCTGCCGTGGTGCCTTCCTGACGCAGTTCACCGTTGACGTAGGTGCGAAGACGAAGGTTGTGCGGGTCAGGAATGGCTTCTTTTGGCACTACGTTCGGGCTGATGGGGGTCAGCCCGTCGCGGCTTTTCACCCGCAGGTTCGGGCGATAGTAGTTTTCGAGATAATCGCGGATGGCGTAGTCGTTGCACACCGTGTAGCCCGCAACATACTCCATCGCCTCGGCTTCGCTGACCTTGCGCGCGGTTTTGCCGATGACCACCACCAGCTCGGCTTCGTAATGCATGTATTCAATGTTGTTTGGGCGCACCGAGGTCTGGTTGTCGCCGTTAAAGGTGTTTGGCGCTTTGATAAACACCAGCGGCTCGGTGGGCGGTTTGAAGTCCAGCTCGCTGGCGTGATCGGCGTAGTTCAGGCCGAGGGCGAACAGCGTGGCGTGCGGCGGCGTGCGCGAAGCGATGGCAACGTCGCGTTCCTCCACCACCGGGTTTTCCAGCGGCGGAAATCCTTCTGCCAGAATACGTACCCGATCGCCCGGGCGAACTTCGACGCGGCTTTGCGGAGTGCCGAGCAATATCGCATCGCCGGGGTTCAGGGTGGCAAATTCGCTCAGGGCGCTCAGCAGTTCGGCGGCGTTGCGGTGCAGATCGGCCGTGTTCCAGTGGTCCGCTTCGCGGCCGTTGATCTCGGTGATGATGGTCAGATTATCCACGTTATCAACGGCGACAGGTTCGCCGAGCGGGCAAAATCCATCCCGGCATTTGGCCTTGATCGCCGGACGGTAGAAGCTCTCTTCCGGCAGGCTGATTTCGTTAGCCAGCGCGTAGCCGGCGATGTACGCCGCTGCCTCTTCAACGCGTACTTTGCTGGCGGTTTTGCCCACCACCAGCGCCACCGTCGCGCCGCTTAACACGGTTTCTCCCTGCGGGAAGGGAATCGGTTCGCCTGCGCGGATAACAGCGTTATGTGGCTTGATAAACCACACCGCCGTTTTTGGCGGCGCGTTATAGGGGGCTTTTTCAAACGCCTCAGCCCAGGCCACACGCTGGCTTTGGTGGTTTAGCGCTACGGCAAAAACAGTACCTTTCATTCCCATACTCCTCAAACCGGCTGTCCGGTTTTGATTTCATTAATATGTTAATGATCTGGTTTTATGCTTTTGCTGTTCGTTTCGCAATCAGAAGTGAATAATTTGTGATGCAAATAACAATAAATTTACATAAAAGGGTTAATATATATTTAAATCAATAAGTTAAAAAAATAGCTTTGTTTCTGTTAGACTTTTTGGGTTAAAACGTGTTGTCTATAAAAGCATCTGTTTTTAATTGTTTATTTGTTAATGATGTAAGGGGTAGATGATGCATGACTCATTAACCATCGCGCTGTTGCAGGCGCGTGAAGCGGCGATGGGCTACTTCCGCCCGATAGTGAAGCGGCATAATCTGACCGAGCAGCAGTGGCGTATCGTCCGCGTGCTGGCCGAGCATCCCTCCATGGATTTTCACGATCTGGCGTTCCGCACCTGTATTTTGCGCCCAAGCCTGACCGGCATTCTGACGCGGATGGAGCGCGACGGTCTGGTGCTGCGCTTAAAACCGGTGACTGACCAGCGCAAGCTGTACGTGTCGCTGACGAAAGAAGGCAACGCGCTGTACCAGCGTGCTCAGGCTCAGGTGGAAGAGGCGTACCAGCAGATAGAGGCGGAATATACGCCTGAGAAGATGAAGCAGCTCACGGCGCTGCTGGAAGAGTTTATTGAACTTGGAAACCGACATATCGCCGCGAGGGACGAAGCGTAAAAACCCTAAATTCCAGGATGATTTTCGTAAAGTTTTCTCATGCCAGGCCGAATATTCTGTATCTGCCTGAGGAAAGAGAAAACATGTTAAACCGAATCAAGATTGTCACCAGCTTACTGCTGGTTTTAGCGATATTTGGCCTTTTACAACTCACGTCTGGTGGTCTTTTCTTCAATGCCCTGAAGCATGACAAAGAGAATTTCACCATCCTGCAAACCATTCGCCAGCAACAATCCACCCTGAACGGTAGCTGGGTGGCGCTGCTGCAAACCCGTAACACCCTGAACCGCGCGGGTATCCGCTATATGATGGATCAGAACAATATCGGCAGCGGCTCAACCGTCGCCGAGCTGATGCAGATTGCCTCTGCGTCTCTGAAACAGGCGGAAAAAAACTGGGCGGATTACGAAGCGCTGCCGCGCGACCCGCGTCAGAGCGACGCTGCGGCACTGGAAATCAAACGTAATTACGATATTTACCATGGCGCGCTGGCTGAGCTGATCCAGCTGCTGGGGGCGGGCAAAATCAATGAGTTCTTCGACCAGCCGACCCAGAGCTATCAGGATGGCTTTGAGAAGCAGTACGTCAACTATCTGCAACAGAACGACGCGCTGTATCAGACCGCGGTTGAAGACAGCAACAGCTCTTACCGCCAGGCTATCTGGGTGCTGATTAGCGTGCTGGCTGCGGTGCTGGTGGTGATTGTTGCCGTCTGGCTGGGTATTCGTCAGGCGCTGATTTCGCCGCTGAACCGTCTGATTGACAGCATTCGTCATATCGCCAGCGGCGACCTGGTGAAGCGCATCGACGTGGAAGGCTCCAACGAGATGGGGGTACTGGCTGACTCCCTGCGCCATATGCAGGGCGAGCTGGTGCGTACCGTGGGTGACGTGCGTAACGGCGCCAACGCTATTTACAGCGGTGCGAGCGAAATCTCGATGGGCAATAACGATCTCTCATCCCGTACCGAACAGCAGGCTGCCTCTCTGGAAGAGACCGCCGCCAGCATGGAACAGCTGACTGCCACCGTGAAGCAGAACGCCGAGAACGCCCGTCAGGCGAGCAACCTGGCGCTGAGCGCGTCTGAAACCGCGCAGAAAGGCGGCAAGGTGGTGGATAACGTGGTGCAGACCATGCGTGACATCGCCGGCAGTTCGCAGAAAATCGCCGATATCATCAGCGTGATCGACGGGATTGCCTTCCAGACCAATATTCTGGCGCTGAACGCGGCGGTAGAAGCGGCGCGTGCGGGCGAGCAGGGGCGTGGTTTTGCGGTGGTTGCAGGTGAAGTCCGAAACCTGGCGCAGCGCAGCGCCCAGGCGGCTCGCGAGATCAAGAGCCTGATTGAAGACTCCGTGGGGCGCGTGGAAATTGGTTCAACGCTTGTTGAAAGCGCGGGTGAAACCATGGGTGAGATCGTGAATGCGGTAACGCGCGTGACGGATATCATGGGCGAAATCGCGTCTGCGTCTGACGAGCAGAGCCGCGGTATTGACCAGGTTGGGCTGGCGGTGGCTGAGATGGATCGCGTGACGCAGCAGAACGCCTCGCTGGTGGAAGAGTCTGCGGCGGCGGCCGCGGCACTGGAAGAGCAGGCGAGCCGTCTGACGCAGGCCGTTGCGGTGTTCCGTATTCAGCAGGAACAGATGAAGGCGCGCGAGTTCGCCTCGGCGAAAAGCGTTGCCGCACCGGTAGTAGCGCGTAAACCGGCTACCGCAGATGCGGGCGATAACTGGGAAACGTTCTGACGCTGTGCGTTTTGCCGGGTGGCGGCTGCGCCTGACCCGGCCTACGGATTGTGCGTTTCGCCGGGTGGCGGCTGCGGAATTGGGTTTTGTAGGCCCGGTAAGCGCAGCGCCACCGGGCGATCTTACAGAGGCAGGCGCATGGCGCAGCGGGAACCATACGCTAAACCGTGCGCCGTCTCTTCCTCGCGTTTCTGGCGCAGTTCCGGCGTCAGCGTCGTCATCATTTCAAACCCTAATCGCCTGTAGAAGGGCGCATTCCACGGGACATCACGAAACGTCGTTAACGTCAGCGAGTTCAGCCCCAGACTGCGGGCATGCGCGGCGGCACGGGCGATTAACTGGCGTCCAAGACCTCGTCCCTGCCAGTCCAGGTGAACCGACAGTTCCACAATAAACAGCGTCGATGGATGAGCTTCGGCGAGAATAAAGCCCACGGGCCTGTCGTCAGCCAGCGCCAGCCAGCTTAATCCGCGTCCGGCGTAACCGAGGTGATCTTCAACAGAAATAACCTCATTGTCTGCCAGCCAGGCCAGCTCAGGAACGTCGCGAAACCGCTGCCCCGCCGCGCGTTCAATGGCGGGCAGGGCAGCGACGTCGTCGATGCGCGTCGGGCGAAGAGTGAACGCCGTCATCAGCCAGCGCTGCTCACAATTTTAATCTCCACCATGCCGATCCCCAGCTTGCGCGGAGCGTGACCGAGAATATTCCCTTCGTTAGTGGACTGCGGATCGGGTGGCACAATGACCAGCGTATTGCTGCGCGTTGGGTTATCGAAATGCAGCGTGCTGGTGGTGACATCGTTGCTCAGCGTCAGCGTCTGTTCTTTATCACCGACGCGCACCGGTATAGGACGGTTTGCGTTGGGACCAAATGCCCTGGCGGTGATCACCAGATCGAATTTCTCCGGCAGCGGATGGGTATATTCAATTTTCACCTCATCGCCCAACTGCGCGTTAGACCAGCGCCCCCAGGATTCCGGCCGTGAAATACCGCTGAACTGCTTCACCTCTTCCGGCGCGCCGGCAACATTAAAGATGAAGCTGTCTGCTTTATAACGAATGTCGTTGTCGACGATTTTCAGCAGGTCTACGTTGCGCTGATAGCGTGCGGTATCAATAACCGTATCTTTAAACGCGGTTTTTCCCTGCCACTGCGGTTTGTTAACGTGTTGCACGGTCTGCTCGCCGCCGAGTTGCCCCTGAGAGACGCACCAGTCGGTGGACAGCGACAGCTGTTGCGACCAGAGCTGGCCCATTTTGTAGCATTTGTCGACCCAGACGAAATTATCGCGCGGGGCAAATTCCGCCAGCTGGAAGCGCAGTGGCGCGGAGTATTCGCTTTCCGGCAGCGGCTCGACGCGGTTATCCGACACGCGCAGCAGCAGCGGCAGGCGGAAATGGCTGCCGGAGAACGCGATCATTTTTTTATCCTGATCGATGGTGAAGTCTTTTATCTCTTTCGGGAAGTTCCACAGACGAATGATATCCGGCTTCCAGGCGAGGATTTTTTCCTTCATGTTGAGGAAAATTTCCGACAGGGACTGGCCCGACAGCGTACTGCGGCCCAGGCCAATGAAGTTATCGCCACCCAGAATATCCAGCACGGTAGCGCCGTTATCCATCGAGTTACGTTTAGCGGCAACGATCTCCTGCTGCGGTTTATCGCCGCGCAGCACAAAGAACAGGTTGCTGCGATCCAGCTTATTCAGTTCATCCCAGGCGCTGTTTTTCATCGCCAGATGGTCAGATGAGACGACGATGACCGTATTTTTGAAATACGGCGACGCTTTGATTTTCTCGATTAACGCCGCGATATGCTCCTGGCTACAGGTCACGGCGCTGAACGACTTGTTGTTTTTACCGTCAATGTCGTAGCCCTGACGTTTACAGGTGCGTGAGACGAAACCATCCGGATGATGCGTGTCAACGGTCAACGCAAACAGCGAGAAGCGTTTACCGGCGCGGGAAAGCTCCTCGAATTTCTTCCAGGTTTCATCCAGAACGGTATCGTCGTAAAAGCCCCAGTCGTTGCGGTAGGCCGGATCGGCCACCGTGGTTTTCAGCTCTTCGGAACCATACAAGTGATCGAAACCGTGGGATTTCAGGAACACATCTTTCCCGGCAAAGCGCAGGTTAGCGCCCTGCATAAAGTAGTTTTCATAGCCCGAGTTTTTCAGGATATCGCCGAGGCAAATATTCTGCGGGAAGAAGCTCGACATTGAGGCGGAGGCGTTGCCTTCAAACGGAGCGAACAGCGGAATGCCGCACTGGGAGGCCACCATCCCGGCGATGGTGTAATCCGTACCGGGCAGCTGCATGGTGTGGCTGAAGTCGAGGCCCTGGTCTTTCAGCGCGCCAAGCTCTGGCGTCAGGTTCGGGAAAGCATCGTTATCAAAATAGGTGCGTTCCAGACTTTCGCCGTAGATATAGACCAGGTTGAGTCTGGGATTGTCGATCTTCTTCGAGGGTTCTTTGTAATAGGCCGCAAAGTCCGGATCGCCATCGCGCGACTGGGATTTTACCAGCTCGGTAATTTGATGGAATGCCGGGCTGGCATCCACGGAGGCCAGCGCCAGGCACAGCGCCAGCAGGCTGTAGCCATGATGATGCGGACGGTGACGGCGACGGCGCAGAACCCAGGCCAGCGCGGCGAAGATGCCCACCAGGGCGACCACCAGCCCCAGACCCGGAAGGATGTACTTACCCACACCAGCGCCGGTCAGGCTGTTGGTCAACGTGTAGAGCACCGCGTCGTTAATACCGTCGCCGGTAAAGTAATCGCTGGCATATAACGTAATGTTTAAAACAATAAAAATGCCGAGCACCACCAGGGTGGCCACAAACCACCAGGTGTGACGACCGGCTTTCCAGGCATAAACGCCGATGGAAGCCAGGAAAAGGACAAGGGACATTAACTCTGACAACAGCAGATCCTCATCATGCCGGACGCTTAGCCGGCTAATTGCTTATTTTTTGGGTAATACAATGTAATTGCGATGTCGCTTAGCTGCAATTTTAGTGTCACGAAAGTGTGCTGTTGTTAGGATTTGGTTTATAAAATCGGATTTTTGAATACAGTCGCATCGTGGCACACGGAGGCTGAGGTGGTGGCAGGGGGTAAAAAAACGCACTTCACGCCGCGGTGTAAGACTAACGTAATAAACCCGGCGTGTTGTGGCAGAAAATGGGAGGCGATCAGGAGAGGAAATTAACGCCTTGTTTCAGCACCAGATCGCAGGCTTTCGTTTTCACCTGTTTCGCCAGAGATGAATTTCCAAGGGTGCTGAGGTTCAGCTGCTGGCCATTTTGCGCGTTCAGCAGACCCTGAATACCGTCCATATAGTTGGTGTCCGCTTTCTGCTCCTGGGTGTCCAGACCCAGTTTACCCAGCACCTGGTTTTTGATGTTTTCGGTATCGGTAACGGAACCCAGTTTCTGCTTCGCGCAGTATTCCAGAATGCCCGCCGCGTTGTTCATCGTTCCGGCGCTCAGGCTTTGGGAGCTGTTACTCAGCAGGCCGGTGAGGGACGAGGCTGACAGCCCGCCCTGGGAAGTGCCGCTCTCTTTGGTTAACTTTAACTCACTTGCTGCGCTGGAGAGCGACTCCTGCCATGATGCGGCCTGCGCTGCGCCAGTCACCAGCAGGGCGCCAGTAAGGATGCTGATAAGGAACTGTTTTTTCATAATGATTTACTCAACAAGGTCCGTTTTGGGCCAAAAGTGGGTTCAGTATATACCTCTGCTCTTCCGGTGCTCCCTGGAAATATCTTAATACTCTTTGCCGGTGACGCGGCTGCGATAGCTGTCCCAGTCGAAGATGACGTACAGGCTGTTACCCAGCTTCATGCGATCCATCACCCGCTCGCCAAGAAGTCGGGTCATCTCGTCGATATTGTGGTTCGTCAGCATACCGGTTGGGCGTTTTGACGACGAACGGCGATCGACAATCTGATTGATGATCACTTTTTCGTAGCGGGACTCCGTCTGGACGCCGATCTCGTCGATGACCAGCAAATCCACGTTACTCAAATCATTCAGCAGCTGTTCTTCGCTGGTTTCGCGGTTACTGAAGGTGTCCTTCATGGCGGACATAATATCGGCAACGGTGATAATCAGCACTGACTTCCCGCGCAGCAGCAGCTCGTTGCAGATAGCGGCCGCAAGGTGATTTTTCCCCGTGCCGGGTTTTCCGCTAAAGATGAAGCTGGCAATGTTGCCGTCAAATTCATCCACGTACTGGCGCGCCTGGTTGAGGGCGTTCATCTGCCCCTGTGACTCGACCTTATAATTCTCGAAGGAGCAGTTCTGGTGCAGAGGGCGAATGCCCGAGCGGTTAAAGGTGCGCTGCATTTTCATCGCGCGGTTTTCGCGGGCGAGGGCAGCCGCGCGGATTTTTCCCTGCTCTTTTTGCCATGCCAGCAGCTCTTCACCGGTGGTGAAGGCGGGCTTCACGTTGGCGGGCATCATCTTCTGCAAACGTTTCATCAGGTCGCCGACGTTTTTCATTTCGCACCTCGGAATCCATCAGGGATTTTTTTGTCCGGTTCTGAAAAGGCATTGATATCACGTTTTGGCTGGCCATTGTTGCTGGCGCGGTTGATTTGCAGACTGCGCGCGAACTTTTGCTGCCACTGAACATGGTGGAAGACTTTTCCTTCAGCCTGCCAGTAAGCGGTAAAGGCCGCCAGCTCTTCTGGCGTCGCGGGCTGCGCGAGGGCTATTCCCCATAAGGCCGCCTGCCGCTGAAAATCGGCGTCCGGCTGCCAACCGGCGTACATGGGAAATTTCCCCATTGGAACGGCCACCGGGGCGCTGGCGGGTTCGTCAAAAAACTGATTATCCAGCATGACATCGCTCGCCGGACGCGACAGCTTCGCTTCAATTTCCAGAAGCTGCGCCAGACGTTCCGGCGTGACCGCATAAAACGCCGGGGCGTTGTCGGCAAATACCGCGAGCGTGCCGCCTTCGGCGTGCGTCAACACACCGCGAGGATCGCGCATAAAGGCATCAATGCCAGCAATGCTGGTGGTCAGGATTCTGGAGGACATAACACTTTCTCAACTGATTACTACGGACGTGATTGAGGGTTATGGTAGCACAGAGAGAGGGGGAGGAAAGGAGAGGATTTCCCCGGCGGCGTTACGCTTACCGGGGCTAAAATCACAGGCGGCAGTTTACGCGATGATGTTCAGCGTCACGTCGATATTGCCGCGCGTCGCGTTAGAGTACGGACAGACGATATGCGCTGCATCCACCAGTTTTTTGGCTTCCGCTGCGTCCATCCCTTCAACGTGGATGTTCAGCTTCGCTTCGATACCAAAACCGGTTGGCAGCGGGCCAATCCCCACTTCGCCTTCAATAAAGGCGTCTTTTGGCAGAGCGAATTTGTCGCGTGCCGCAACGAACTTCATTGCGCCCAGGAAGCAGGCGGAGTAGCCTGCAGCGAACAGCTGTTCAGGGTTGGTTACTTCACCCCCCATGCCGCCCATCTCTTTTGGCACACCCAGTTTGACATCCAGAACGCCATCGGAAGACGTTGCGCGGCCATCACGGCCTCCGGTTGCTTTGGCTTTGGCAGTGTAGACAACTTTTTCTAAAGACATGGCAGGTTCCTCATCTTACGTTTATATGCACTATTAAATAGCGCGCGATGTATTAAGTTAGAATTAGACGCGTAAAGTATAGCCTTACGCGCGATGAAGCTGTTGGCGCAAAAGTTCGAGCTGTTGCTTGAGCGCCAACATGGTGTCGATATCACACTGCGCTGCACAGCCCACGGCGTGGGGTATCGTCACGGCCTGCTGTTGCAGCGCCCGACCCGCGTCGCTCAGGGTGACGGCGACCTGACGCTCATCCTGACGGGAACGCTGGCGGAAGATTAATCCTGCGCTTTCCAGGCGTTTCAGCAGGGGAGTCAGCGTGGCGGAATCCAGGAACAGCCGCTCGCCAATGTCTGACACCGTAATATCATCCTGCTCCCACAGCACCAGCATCACCAGGTATTGCGGGTAGGTCAGGTTAAGCGGCGCCAGCAGTTGCCGGTACAGCTTGTTAAGCGCCAGATTTGCCGAATAGAGGGCAAAACAGAGCTGGTTATCCAGCAGAAGCGCGTTGGTAGTGTCGTTCGTTTTTGCGTCCATGAAATGAATATAGATAGCGCACGATATAATTGCAAGCGATTTTATTATACGCGTGGACGTTTGCGGTAAAGCCATAATCCGGGGATCGACAGGCCGATGGAGAGCGCGCCCACAATCGACGAGGCTTTAAGGAAATTGCTCAGAAGCAGGATCATCTGCGGTTCGCTGTAGCCAAAGTGGCTGATTTTGACGGCGGAGATCATCGCCGTATAGGCTGAAATGCCCGGGAACATAGGAATGACTGCCGCCACGGTGAACACTTTCGGGTGCGCCAGATACCAGCGGGACCACTGAATACCGATGCTGCCGACCAGCATGGAGGCGATAAACGTCGACCATTCGATATTAAAGCCCGAGGTCATCATGATCATACGTGAGCCGTGGCCAATGGCACCCAGCAGCGCACACCAGGGTAATGCACGCTGTGGGACGTTAAACACCATCGCAAAGCCAACGGCGGGAAGGGCTGCCAGGAGCATGTCCTGCGCCAGTGCGAGCAGAAAATCCATCACGCCCATCCGCGTAACCCCCAGAGTGTCATGGCCATTACCACCCCGATACAGGTCGCCAGCGTCAGCAGGCTGGCTATCGCCCAGCGCGCCAGACCGGTGTTGATGTGGCCTTTGAACATATCAGCGACGGCGTTGATTAAGGGAAAACCCGGCACCAGCAGCAATACGCTGGCGGCCATCGCAACAGTAGGCGTGCTGGCGAAGTAAGGCTGGCGCAAAAGCAGGCCGGATACGGTTGTCGCCACGAACGCCGTGATGCAGAAGTTAATTTGCGGATGCAGTTGCCTGTGCGTCAACAACTGGCGGACATACATCGCGATGCTGCTGGCAAAGAAGGTCACGACAGCGCCGTCCCAGCCGCCCGCGTTGAGCTTGCAGAAGCAGGCGCAGGAGAGTCCCACCATCAGCACAACCAGCCAGCGTGGATACCGGAGAGGTTTGATCTGGTTGAAGCGTTTCTCTATCTCCCTCAGATCGAGCAGCTTGTGTTCAGCAAGGATCACGATGTGCTGCACTTCCGTCACGACGTGCATGTTAATACCGCGGTCATGATTTTTACGGGTGGAGGTCAGGCACTGTCCGTCTTTAATGGTGGTCAGCACAATGGCATTTGACGAGATGGAGCTCTCAACGCTGTCCATCCCCAGCGCCAGCCCAAGGCGTGTGGAAAGTTCTTCCACGAGGGCGCTTTCTGCCCCGTGTTGTAAGAGAAAAAGCCCGCACTGAATACATAGCCGCGTGGTAGCACGTTGCGTAGACCGATCTGCCTGCATGAAACGCCCTGAAGAGAAGAGAGATTGCTTACTTTTAACACAAAGGGCAGGGCCCTTTGCGCTGGGCCAGATCAACATTTGTGCAATCAGTCGCGTGAGCAGGGGGAGAAAACCGCACTTTCTATTTATTTAATGAATATAAAAATAGAGATTTATAAAGACAATATATTAAGTATTTCTAATTTCATATTTTCAATCTTTTCACGCAATCTTAATTAAAGTTTTGTGGTCTTTATGCGATATTAAGCCAGTATTGGGCGTTTCTTAACCCATGTGACATTTCTTCTGATTTGCGAGTATTAAGCCGTTTTGTACTGAGGGATGCAAGCGTGTTTAAACTCGTAGGGTTAGTTCGTTCTTAAATAATGAATTCATGACAGGGAGGGTCTATGTTGCCATTGAATGGTAAACACGGAGTGGTGATTAGTAGAGTGCCAGTTATGCAAAATGGGCTAGGTGGCGTCATGACGCGTCATTTTCCTGATTTTGAAATAACGTACTGCCGTTCGATGCAGGAGTTGACGCTACTACAATTGCGTCGCGCTGGGGTCGTTATTGCCGATATTTCAGGTGAGTATCGTAATCCTCGCGGCACGCTTGAGCAGTATTATGGATTAATGAATCAGTATCGGGACATTCACTGGATATTCCTTGTCTCGCGTCCCCTTTATCCACTTGCAGTAGAGCTTCTTATGCGTCCGGAAAGCACGCTGCTTTCGGATATGGAACCGATCGAAGGCGTTATTAACGCTATTCGCGCGGGCAGTGAACGTGCCGAGCGAATAAGCCAGACGTTATTAATACCGGAAACGTCCGATATTGAAGAAGATAGTGAGCAAATGATTGCGCTCACCCACTCTGAACGCAAGGTGTTGCGTTTATTAGGTAAAGGTTGGGGAATCAACCAAATAGCCACGCTACTGAATAAAAGTAATAAAACGATCAGTGCACAGAAAAACAGTGCAATGCGCCGCTTATCACTTCGCAGTAATGCCGATATGTACGCGTGGATAAGCAGTACCCAGGGAATGCGAGAACTCAGTTTAATGTCGGCTTATGGAGAGTTTGAGGAATGGAAAAGACCACTGCAACAAGACATATCGCCGTCATCGAAAGCTGCTCAATGAGCGCTGTAGGGCTGAAGCATCTCTTTGCGATGCCCGCCCTGAGCCATTACCAGGTGCATCTGTTTAGCAGATTCGCCAGCTTTAAAGCGGCGCTCTCGGATATCTCATTCTATGCGGTTATCTATTCACTGTCTGATGAGCGTGAAGAGCGGAGAAACTGTCTGGCCTGTTTACGGGATCTCACCTTCACCCACAGCGACGTCCAGCGTATCGTGCTGGCCTCTGACGAAATGGAGGCGAGGCTGGTCAGCCATCTTTCGCCTTCTCGCTTGCATGGGATAATCAGTAAATCGGTTCCGCTAAAGCAGCTCATGGAAAGGCTGGAGACATTACTCAGCGAAACGCATCAGGTGAATGACAACATGTACAATCACTGGTGTGTTAGCCAGAATCGTATGTTAAGCCCAACCGAAAGGGCAATACTGCGTTATATGTCATCGGGATTTTCAATCCCTGAAATTGCGGCGCAGCTTGAACGCAATATTAAAACCATCCGGGCGCATAAGTTTAACGCAATGGTAAAGCTGGGCGTCAATTCTGACGTGGGATTACTGGATGCGGCGGATATCCTGGCGCATCTCCCTGCCCGGGAAGTGCGTCGTTCAGCTCTCACCGTTCCTTCATTCTCTCAGCGTTAAGTGGTGCGCCAGAGTTCTTCTGGCGCAACGTTTAAATGCAGACATCGACCCATTTTGCTGCGGTCAGCTCCGCCATTCTGTCGGGCGATATACGCACCGCACTGTGGATGGCACCCGCTGCGGGTAACACTTCCGCGTACTGTTTTAATGTGATGTCACAGTAAACAGAGAGCGGATTTTCCAGTCCGAAAGGGCAGACGCCGCCAACAGGATGACCCGTCAGGGTGACTACCTCATCGCTGCTGAGCATGCGGGCTTTTGCGCCGAATGTCTCTTTAAGCTTTTTGTTATCCAGACGCGCATCGCCTTTTGCAACCACCAGAATCACGTCATTTTTAATTTTCAGTGACAGCGTTTTGGCAATTTGGCCGGGTTCAACGTTGTGCGCGGCAGCAGCAAGGGCAACAGTCGCTGTGCTTTGGTTAAGCTCAATGATCTCTATATCCGGAGCGTGTTCGGCAAAAAACTGTTGTACAGACTGCAAACTCATTGATTCCTCCTGACAAATATCCTGCGTAATCTGTCATAAGAATTTAGTCGCTGTAAATATCCCTTAAGTAACAAATATCCGTCAGGGGCGATTTCTGGATCGCCTTCACATTCACAGAAACCGGTTACAGTAACCGGTTGCAGAGCGTGATGCAGAGATTAATACTAAGTGTGTAACTTCCCCTGTATCTAATAATAAGAGCTAATTATGAAACCATTCCGTTTGAGCAGTACCGCAGGTACACGATCCGGCAAGGTTGTGACGCTGATGTATGGAACAACGTGTGACGTGAGAGCGTCCAAAACGAACGTCTGACAGGAGATCTGCTATGTCTGCCAACCACGCTGCATTTAATCTGATTTTCCGCTTCGTTGAAAATTATGTCAGCCCTATTGCCGGGCGCATCTCTTCCCAGCGTCACGTTATGGCTATTCGTGACGGGTTTATCTCAGCGATGCCGTTTATGATTGTGGGTTCGTTTTTATTAGTATTCGCTTACCCGCCTTTTTCGCCTGATACCACCTGGGGTTTTGCTCGCGCCTGGCTGGATATGGCGAAGCAGTTTGAAGGTCAAATTCTGACGCCGTTTGATATGACAATGGGGGTGATGTCCCTTTATATCTGTGCGGCTATCGCCTACAACCTGGGCAAACATTACGTTAAAACCCATCAGCTGGATCCGTTCATGTGCGCGATGCTGTCGCTGATGGCGTTCCTGCTGGTCGCCGCCCCTAAAACCAAAGGCGCTTTACCGGTGGATAGCCTGGGAGGGACCGGTATTTTCACCGCGATTCTGGTGGCGATCTATTGCGTTGAGATGATGCGTTTCCTGAAAGCACACAATATCGGGATCCGCCTGCCAGACCAGGTTCCACCGATGATCAAAAACTCGTTTGACCTGCTGATCCCGGTGCTGGTAGTGGTGCTCACGCTATACCCGCTGAGCCTGCTGATCCAGTCGCAGTTCGGTATGCTGATCCCACAGGCCATCATGTCGATATTCAAACCGCTGGTCTCTGCGGCTGACTCGCTGCCTGCGATCCTGCTGGCGGTGCTGATTGGCCACCTGCTGTGGTTTGCCGGGATCCACGGCGCGGCGATTGTCTCCGGGATGCTGCAAATGTTCTGGCTGACAAACCTGGGGGCGAACCAGACCGCGCTGGCGGCGAGCCAGCCTTTGCCACACATTTTTATGGAAGCCTTCTGGACGTTCTTTATCGTTATCGGCGGATCGGGGGCGACGATGGGGCTGGTGTTCTGCTATCTGCGTAGCCGCTCCGCGCACCTGCGCTCCATTGGACGTCTGAGCGTGGTACCAAGCATTTTCAATATCAATGAACCGGTGATTTTCGGTACGCCGATTGTGATGAACCCGGTGTTCTTTATTCCTTTCCTGCTGGCGCCGATGGTTAATGCCGTGCTGGCATGGGCAGCGATGAAGTTTGATCTGATTGGCCGCGTGATTTCCGTTGTGCCGTGGACGGCACCGGCTCCGGTTGGTGCCGCCTGGGCGCTGGGCTGGGATTTCCGTGCAGCCATTCTGGTGCTGGTTTTGGCCTGCGTTTCCGCCATTATCTATTTCCCGTTCTTCAAGGTGTACGAGAAACAGTTGCTTCAGCAGGAAGCGGAAGAAGCACAGCGTAATGGAGAAGAGGAAAATCAGCAGGTCGCTTAGGTAAAAGCAAAACGGCAACGCAGGTTGCCGTTTTTAATGTTTGTTCCCTCTCTCTGCGGGTTTCAGGCCGGGCCAGACTACTTAAGCGTGCAATCGCCACACTGCTGCACGTCCGGCAGACGGTAGCGCTGACAGCAGGTACGACGTACCAGAAGTCCCTCACGCGGAACCACGGTGCGGTAAAGAGGGTTATCCCGTCCATCCGACAGCTGTCTGGCAAAGAAACAGCTCTGACGCAGTGCATCCACTTTCTCGTCGCCGAGCAGCGGCTTCATCTCCGTTAAATACCAGTGGATAAGATACCCGGTATTACTCCAGATCAGTTTGCCGTTAATCTCTCCCGTCGCTTCCAGCGCATCAATGACCGGAACCAGCGCTCTTGTAATCAGCCGTTCCATACGCGCCTGCGCTGACAGGTGTCTCGCGCTCGGATCTTCATGTACATCAATCCAGAAACAGGCAGCGCGCCCGGTTTCATGAAACTCAACATGGAAATGTTCCGACGAGAGATCGAGCATCGTTTCCTGGGTCAACAGGGCCAGCATGACAGGCGGCACCATCAGCCCGATATACCACTGTGCCCAGAGGGATAACAGCGGTTTGTTTTCCCGCGTCAGGGTAGGTTGGTTACGATAAATATGGTCGGAATAGGTTGCCAGCAGTGACCGCAGCTCCGCAGGGCGTTGCCACTCAGTCAGCGTCAGAGCATGATGCGGCGGTGCTTCATCCAGTTTGATGAAATCCAGCAGATGAGCGCGCGTTACGGCAATTTTTTCCCGAATGGCATCCGCAAGCGTCGTTTCCCCGGCGGAGAGTGGAGCTCGCCAGAGCAGGGGCTCAACGATGTGTGCGGTACGAGTCGCCATAGTGTGGATTACAAATCTAAATGATAATGATTGCCAATCCTAACTATAGATAAAACCGAGCGCAAGCGTTTTATCCTGGCGCTGTGAAGGCGGTTTCAGGCGGTATGAAGCTCTTCGCTCAGCAGAATGCTGTTACGTCCCATATGCTTGGCTTCATAGAGGGCTTTATCGGCTTTCGCCAGCGCGCCTTCAACGTCTTCACCCTCGAACATGGCGATGCCGATGCTGATGGTCACGTTAGTGGCGACGCTTTCGTTAAACATATGGGGGATTTTAAGATCGTAAACCTTCTGACGTATGCGTTCAGCCGTCTGTCGCGCTTGCTCCAGCGGGATGTTACTCAACAGCACCATAAATTCTTCCCCGCCAAACCGGGCGACAACATCGCGTGAGCGCACGGCGTCGCGTATCGCAGCCGAGACCCTGATCAAGGCCTGATCGCCCATCATATGGCCATAATGGTCGTTGTAGGCTTTGAAGTGGTCGATATCCATCAGCAGCACGAAGTGCTCGCCAGCGTCAGGCCTGGGAAGATTCTCCAGCCGGCTTTGCAGCCCGCGACGGTTATATAGGCCGGTGAGCGGGTCCATCATGCTGAGATCGGTCAGGGTTTCGCTCTCCTCCAGCAGTTCGGAAAGCAGCTCCTGGGCGAAACGGTCATTGCGCCGCTGAAGAACATGATGGATACCAATGGCGACCACCGGCAGCGCGAAAAAATAGGCCATTCTCAGCCAGTTTTCGGACGGACTAAGCCACAGGCAGGATATAAAAGCGGGAAATGAATGTAACGTAAAGGCTTTAATATTACTTGCGAACGCCAGAGACCCTATAAAAAGCACTGTTAATAGCGCCATCATTAAATAGGTCGCGTGATCGTGCGTGATTAACAGAAATTTAGAGACGATCTGCCAGGCCCATAAAAGACCAAAAATAGCTGAAACAACAGGGATATTTATTTTTCGCGTGCTGTTTTTCCAGTGCCAGATAAGTAAGCCTGTGCTGATAGTCAGTACGGCAAAGAGCGGGACTGATAACACACGCACGGAATAGAGAGGGTTTGTTACCGAGAACAATGCTGATGCGGCGTTCAGAAATAAAAACAAACGTAAAGATAGCTGATATTTCTTGTTGACTAAAGACAGCCAGGATTGTGATGTCATATGCGTGCGTTTTTATTAAAACTCAATTAAAACAATGAGCAAGGTGTTGTTGTGTAATATTGGGCGCTACAAAATTGAATTTTTATTATCAGAAAAACTTTATCGGAAGTTAACAGGTGGGCAATTTATCACCTTACACATTCTCTGTCATTATGGGAAAGCAATTGCTGGCGCAATTTCTTACGTCGCATGCTGACAAGTGATAATTACTATCATATGATGCTGGTTATCATTATCAGTGCGAGAGGTGAAACCATGTTGAGCAAAGCGCTGGGAAGTGGGTGGGGAATATTACTGCCTGGTTCCATTATCGGTGGGCTAATGTTTGCCGATCTCCCCATTGATGTCTGGAAAGCAATGATTGTTTCAGGCTTGCTGGTGACATCCGCAATGATCTGGCACAAACAGTTACGGCATTACGTGCTGCTGCCATCATGCGTTGCGCTAATCAGTGGACTGCTGGTGATTTTGATGAGTTTGAAATAAAAGGGAAAAACAGGAGGCACTGCTGAGGGGATGTAAGATAATTGGTGCGAGGGGGGGGACTTGAACCCCCACGTCCGTAAGGACACTAACACCTGAAGCTAGCGCGTCTAC
>OKVW01000447.1_pt1 | contig 24569 bp, 22 predicted proteins | sample 1606991 | NCBI WGS metagenome assembly OKVW01 (sample SAMN03281021, study PRJEB24777) | human gut metagenome | isolation source: fecal sample PR177 from 1 month old male Malay infant, vaginal delivered...
GGGGTTAATGATGAACCGATGGCAACGATTATTTGAAGGCATAAAGACAGAGATTAAGGTATTTATCTTTTTCTCTGCCTTGTTGACTGCATTTAGAATCGTGTTTCTTGCAGTATTCCAATCACAGCTAGCATCTGTGACGATGGAGAATATCCTTACGTCCTTATGGCTAGGCTTTAGATTGAGCCTTAAGACCGTAGGTTCTTTATGTTTATTGGGCTTTTTGGGAGGCACATTGGTGAATACCTTTGTACCAAAATGGCCATCCTTGCGCATTAAACAGGTTATCTATTCTATTGCAACGGTACTGTTAACCTTCTTATTCTTGGGGCGCATTCCGTTCTATAAGATTTTTAACTCCTCCTATAATGCGATGCTCATCAATGGTAAAAACGATGATATCGGTGCCATTATTAATACAGCCATCAATGAATATAATGCGTTGATGTACATCGTAGGCGCTGTTGTATTGAGTGCTGCCCTTTGTTGGTTCCTCGTTCGTTTCTTGGCGTGGGGCACAAAGAAATATAGCGATTACGCTAATACTCAACTAGTTTGTACTACTTGGTATCCTAAGAGGAAGAAAACGCAATGGTTCACAGGCATTGGATTGACTGTGGTTATTGGCGTACTAGGAATATTCTTTAGATTTGGTGGTGCTTTTAACTATACGAACTCCATTAACTGGGAAAGTGCGGCGCGCCTCAGTTCTAATCTATTAAACGAAACTATCCTTGATGATGTGCAGGCTCTTTATCGTGTTAAAAGCATCGCAAAGCGTGCAGATGAACTTGAGGTCATCAATTTAACACCTCAAGAATTGAGTGAAAAAATTAGTGCCATCGGCGGTACGTTTAATGGTAAGGATTTTGATGGTTCTTTCACAAGACCGATTACAACCCAACGTTTAGCAGAGCAACCGCAATCTATTAACATCGTTCTCGGTGAATCCTATGGTTTGTGGCCATTCCTCACAGAATACAACGAACCTGGTGCTTATCTCGTTGAACAAGGCCGTAAATATGCTGCTAGCCCTCAAGCGATGAGTACACAGCTAGCGCTTGCTCAAGGTACAGGTACGATGCCTGCTATCAACGGTTTATTGACTGGTATGCCTGATACAGGTTTATATCCTAACTATGAAGGTGAAAGTTTCAAACAACCATATGGTTTAGGCATTGGTTCTGTTATGAAAAAACTAGGTTATAAAACAGTATTCTGGTACGGCGGCTTTAGCACATGGCAAAATGTTAAGAACTTCGCCTTGTCTCAAGGCTTTGATGAATTCCATGATGCGTCTGAAATGCCAAGCGATGAAAGCAATGCGTGGGGCGTAGCGGATAAGGATATGTTTAAAGCCATCTCCGCGTACATGGATCAACATAGAGGGGAAAAAATCCTCAACGTAATCATGACTACATCGAATCATCCTCCATATAGCGTTAACGTCGCTAAAGAGGGCTATGATGTGAACAAGGTAAAAGGCCATTTGCCTGATACAATCGCTGAAACTGATAAGCAATTGAATGAAATGGGTCATATTTGGTATGCAGACCATGTAATGGGCGAGTTTATCGCTAGTGAAGAAAAAGCAGATCCATCGGCGCTCTTCGTTATCACTGGGGACCATAGCGAACGCTTTACCTTTGCTCGTGAAGTAAGTCCTAATGTAGCATCTACCATTCCGATTATCTTCTATGGTCGAGGCATTCATAAAGATTGGCTCGCTCCTAATGCGTTTGGCATGAGCATTCAAATCATTCCAACCTTGGCAGAACTTGTAGGTCGCCCTGGTCAAACCTATGAAGCTATGGTACCAAGCTTGTTCACACAAGAGGAATTTGTCTTTAACCATAGACTCTATCTAGATAACAATGGAAAACTTATGGAACAAGGCACAAATATGCCTCAAGCCTATGGTAAGGTAATTAAAGACATGCGCGAACTAGCGGCATGGCGTATCAAACATGGGGATAGTATTCAATAAGGGAAAATATATTAATTTAGTAAATTTAAATTAGATATAGGTTCAGTATTGGGGAGAAATATGAACATAGTTGTTATATCAGATAAAAATAATGAAGTACGTAGACAAAATATTATTAAAGAATTTAGTAATAATGATTTAGATTTTAAATTCTTTGATGCCATTATGGCTAATAAGATGTCTAAGGAAGAATTAGCTACAAAATCTATAAAGGATACTTTTTTATCTCCTAGTGAAATTGGATGCGCTTTGAGTCATTGTGGTGTATACGATGAATTTCTTAAGTCTGATGAAAAAAGTATTATGATATGTGAAGATGATATCTATTTTACAGAGTATTTTAATTATGATTCATTACTAAAAATAAAAGAATTTTTAGATGAAACAGATGAACCTCGTTTAGTAGTTTTACAAAAGAGTATCTATCATCATAAACGGATAAAAAGTGTGGGAGATAATGTGAATCTATATTCAACACGTAATGCATTCTGTACTCATGGATATATGATTAATAGAGCAGCAGCTAGAAATATTAAAATGTTTCAGACCCCTATAAGATTTGAAATTGATGCATTTAAATTTTATTATTGGTTAAATGCATGTAAGTTATATTGTTTAGATAAAGATTTTATAGTACAACTTGCTGAGGACATAATTCCATCTACCGTAGAAAAAAATTGGAAAGATAATCGTAAAGCAAAAAAAGATGCTGCTTATAAAGAGCTATATAATCAGCTATCTTTAAAAGGTAAATTTATTAGCCAATTCAGAAGATTAAATAAAGCCATTAATAAACCATTTGAATCTTTAGATTATTAATAGTATAAGCGTAAAGTATATATTTTACGTATATAAATAATATTTTAAAAAGAGAAAGGTAAAATGATGTCATCTTTATCTGTAATCATTTTAGCTAGAAATGAAGAAGAACATATTACAGATTGTATTAAGAGTATTCAATTTGCTGATGAAATCCTAGTTATCGATGATGGTAGTACAGATCAAACCGTATCACTCGCTACTGGATTGGGTGCAAAGGTCATACCACATCCGTTAAATGGAGATTGGTCACAACAACGACGCTTTGGTATTTCACAAGCTCAGAGTGAATGGATTCTATTTGTCGATTCTGATGAACGTGTATCACCAGAGTTAGCAAAGTCTATTCAACGAGTTATTCAAGGAGAACCTAAGGCGTATTGGCTACGTCGATATAACTTGTTCCATCATAATCAGGCAACCCATGGTGTGGTAAGACCTGATAAGGTGCTACGATTGATGCCTCGAGAGGGTGCAACTGTAGAAGGTGCTGTTCATGAAGCCTTTATCAGCCCGTACCCACAAGATACATTAGAAGGAAAGTTGTATCACTATACGTATGATAATTGGCATCAATTCTTTGAGAAATTCAATAAGTATACGACGGCAGCAGCTAACAAATACAAGGCACAAGGGAAGTCTTGTAGTTTTTTAGGGGATATTATATTGCGTCCTACATGGGCATTCTTTAAGATATATATTTTGCAAGGCGGCATATTAGATGGGAAAATAGGTTTTCTATTATCTATTTACCATATGATGTACACCATGACAAAATATGTAAAATTATATTATTTAAACAAATCGAATGGGCAATTATAAAATTTTATACAGTATAAATTGCTAATAATTATTTTGATTAATAGGAGGAACCTATGTCTATAATTAATGTTGTAGGCGCCAAAATTTGGGGTGGCGGCGAACAATATGTATATGATATTTGTAAACAATTACAACAGAGACATAGGACTGCCTATATCTTAGTGGACCAATCGAATGAAGATATGCAATCTCGCTATGCTCAAGTGGGCCATGTGATGACGGCCAATCTTTATACCTTGAAGGGTTTTCTATCTGTTAATGCAGTAGCTAAACAGGTAAAAGCACAAGGGATTGATACGATTATATGCCACTCTGGTAAATATATATTGTTCTGTATTGCCCTTAAGCAGTTAACAGGTGCTAAATTGGTGTTTATTAAACATAATCTTGTACCTGGTAAAACAGATATGTATCATAGATGGATCAATGCACAAGTAGATGCCTTTGTTTGTGTGTCTAAACTCGTTTATGACGACCTTATGACGCCAGTTATAAAGGATACTAGCAAATACCATGTTGTACATAATGGTATCGATCCAAACCGATTCCAGTCCTTTTCAGATACAGTTCCTATGAAATCCAAGGTTAGAACCTTTGGTTATAGTGCGCGTATTACAGAACGAAAAGGTTTGTATCTGATTTTAAGTGCTCTTGAACAGATTCATCAAAACAATCCAGATGTTCGATTGATTATATCTGGGGCTGGTACAGAGGATCAAATTAAAAAATTAAACGATTATATAGAAGCGCATCAAATGCATTCTTATGTTGAATTTATAGGCTTTACACGAGATATTGAAGGCTTATATAGATCAATTGATTGCTTACTATTGCCAACAATAACACGGGAGGCCTTTGGTCTCGTTATCTGTGAGGCTATGTATTGTGGTGTACCAGTCATTACAAGTGGTTCTGGGGCTCAGCGAGAAATCATAGACGATGGAGAATCTGGATTTATTGTAGATCCGCTGAACGAACACACATTACAACAGGCTATGGAACATGTGATGAGTGATGATGTAAACTTGCCGAATATCATTACCAATGCACGACATGTTGTAGAGGAACGATTCATCGTTAATCGTGTGGCTGATGAATTAGTTACGATTATAGATAATTTACATTCCACAAATCATTGATATATTTTGTAGTTATATGAGTGGATAGGAGTATGAGATGGGATATTTACAAACACAATGGCAGCGAGGCCGTAAGATTTACGGCAAACGTAGTTGGAGGGAAACTAGACGTACTTTCCTTCATACAATGCGCTCTATCCGCAATAAAGGGGAAATTGAGGCACTAGAGACCTATTTTGCAAACTATACGCCTGATCCAACCTTATTAGACCGTCAAGTCGGTTTATTTGAGTTAATGACACGATTTTTCTTGTTTAAAAGCTCAACACCACAGGAACGATTGGAGGCTATTGTTAATCATTTTGATTATTTAAAAGATGTATTTACGGACGAAGCGATTCGTGAAATGTATTCTGTAGATCCAGATAATATTTACGACGATGTAAGTCGTATGAATCGTGGATTTATCGTATGGGAATCAGAAGACCTGGATATGGTAGCGCGCTTATACTATGGCCCTGGTCAGCGTAAAGAAGGCTTTTTAACCTTGTTACTAACCTTGGGTAAACAAGGTGTATACCATGCTAACTTCCGCTTTGGCAAAGGCTTTAATGGGGAACCTGCTATGTGGATTGGCACAATTCAAGGCTATAAAGATGGTCTAGATAATGCTAAAACAGTGACTAAAAAGATGTTTGGGTATCGACCAAAAAACTTTATCATGTTCTTATTACGCCATATTGCAGCTATCTGTAAGGTAGAATCTATTTACGCTGTTTCTGATGAAGGCTTTTACGCAAATACCCACTTAGTTCGCGGTCACCGTGCTAAGGTGGCTGAGCTAGATCCATTGTGGGAGGAATCTGGCGGTGTTGTATGTAGCGATGAACGGTTCTTCAAAATTCCATTAGAGGAATATCGTAAACCTATTGAAGAGATTAAATCACAAAAACGTAGCCAATACAGAAAACGTTATGAATTACTCGATCAATATGAACAAGAAATTCAAAATCATGTACGACCATTGTTACGAGTAAAATAATATCTATAAAGGGAATAGATACCACTATGATAAGCAGTAGATTGTAACTATGTTGGGGAAAAGGGGTTAGTATGCAATTTTGGATAATTAAGAATTCTGAAATGGTCCTGACCGTACTCATTTCACTCATGATATGTACGACACGGTCATCTATGGCATTAGGGAATTTACTATATGGCCTCATCATATTGATGACCTTAATAACGTGCTGGTATAGGCGACATGAAATCTCTGTACCACAATCGATACGCCAATATGGATGGGCTTATTTAGGCATGTTACTATGTGTATTGCCGTCCGCATTAATTAGCACTGATATAGCAGTGACTACTAAATATTTCTTCAATATTTGGGTTTGGAAGGTATTAGTCATCGTCCCAATTCTGCTATGTATTAAGAGTTCTCGCAAATTATACGCCATATTATCAGTATTTTTTGTGTATATGGGCGTCGATGCTGTATCGGCCTTTGCACAATATTTACTGGGCTATAACTTAGGACCAGGAGGTCGTGCAGGTGGTGTTATCAATGGCTCCATGATGGGACTTGCTATGTTGTTAACATTGGCCTTTCCATTAGCATTAATTGCTGCCTATGATAAGAGATTTCCTTCGTATGTAAGAAAATCTGCTGTATTTTCTTTGTTTGGCATGCTATTAGGCATGTGGGGAAACCAAAGCCGTGGTTCCTGGTTATTTAATGGCATTAATGGTGTGCTCATTACATTGCGCTATTGCTTTGTCAATATTCGCTATATATTGGTATTACTTGTAGCTGTTGTAGGCATAGGATATGCATTTACTACTCATCAAGCTTATATAGCTCGTTTTGAAAGTACCTTTAATACGACTACAGATGGCTCAAATCTAGGTCGTATCTATGTATGGGAAGCAGATAAGCAAATGATTATAGACCACCCTATAACTGGTGTTGGTCCTGGATTATGGCAAAAAACATATCGAGAGCACTATAAGTTAAAACAAGAAACTCAAGATTTAGGTCATTCTCATAATAATTTATTGCAAATAGCCTCTGAATCTGGTCTATTAGGGCTCGTTGGTTTCTTAGGATTCTCAATTTTTATGTTCTGTAAATCGTTGAAACATTATGTGAAGACAAGAAACCCTTATGATTTATCAATCCTTGTAGGTTTAATTAGTTACTTATTCCTATTTGGATCTATTGATTATACATGGGGAAATTCATCTGGGATTCGCATGTTTTGGATTGTTATGGGCATCATGATTCAATTGAAAGAAATTAAGAGTTAATTGAGAGTTAATTGAGAATTATAGGATTATTTAGGAAATATTTACGCATTATTTAATTGATTTTTATGTCTGATTTAAATAGACTCAAAATCTCCAAAAAACTGCATAAAAGATAGCTAAAATCTATGTTTTTTCATAGTTTTAAACTTTTGAATATGATACAATATATGTAAATATTGGTACATTGTATTCGTATGGTTTAGAGGTTGTTTTCTTAAAAATTGTATTGAGAAAACAACCTTTTTTTATAGTTTGGGGTATTAGTATGAATAGTTCTGGATATAATAATCACAATAAGTTGCTTATTAGCAAAATCATAGTGCTTATAGCAGATTATGTTTCTATTGTGTTAGGCACATTAGCCGCCTATCATTTGCGTTTAAACCTGTCATTGTTACCGGTAGGTTCAAATTTTAAGGTAGACGAAATCTATGTATATGGTGTTATACCTTTCGTATTTTTAGCCATATTATTGCTCAATAATGCCTATTCTGTAGTAAATCCTTATTGGGATACTATGAAGAACTTATTCCGTAGCATTACTATTGGCGTCGTTGTATCCATTGTACTCATGTACACAGGGCATGTAATCAACGATGTATCTCGACTCTTTGTTATCTTTGCTTATCTATTTATGCTGCTCTTTATCTTTAGTAGTCGTTTTATTGTAGGTAAGATTCTTTCAAAGGCTGGATATTTAAATATACCAGTCCTTCTCGTTGGGGCAGGTAAAACAGCAGAGCTCGTAAAGAAATCTTTAGATCGCATGCCAATTGCTACCTATAAGATTATTGGTTATGTAGATGATAATCCTAAATCCTCTGCCATTGCTAAAGAGTATCCATGTCTCGGTGCTTTTTCCGATGTGGAACGAGTTATTAAGGATACAGGTGTACAAACAGTCCTTATTTGTGCACCAGGGTTAGAACCTAAAAAGTTAGTATCTTTGATTAATCAATTGCAACTATTAGTAAAGCGCGTTGCCTTTGTACCTGAGTTGTTTGGTTTGCCTACAAGTAATATTACGGCTCGTGGCATGATGGAAGAGCAAGCTGTTGTATTGCGGGTACAAAATAACTTGGCTCGCAAGTCTAACCGTATTATGAAACGCATCTTTGATATTGTAGCTACTGTATGTGGTGGTATCTTGATTTTGCCAATCCTAGCCATCGTAGCTATATTGATTTATCTAGATTCTCCAGGTCCTATCGTATTTGGTCACAAGCGCGTTGGCCAAGGCGGTAAGGAGTTCCCATGCTATAAATTCCGCTCTATGGTGCCGAATGCACAAGAGGCGCTAGAGCTATATTTGAAAGAAAATCCTGAAGCTCGTGAAGAATGGGAACGAGATTTCAAATTAAAGGATGATCCTCGCGTTACACGCATTGGTAAATTCCTTCGTAAAACGAGTCTTGATGAATTGCCACAATTGTGGAATGTTCTCGTTGGTGATATGAGTCTCGTAGGTCCACGTCCTATCGTGCGTGATGAAATTGTAAAATACGGGGACTATATCAATGACTTTTACCTTGTACCACCAGGGATTACCGGTGTATGGCAAGTGAGCGGTCGTAGCGATACTACCTATGAAGAACGGGTATTAATGGACTCTTGGTATGTTCATAACTGGTCTGTGTGGATCGATATTGTATATCTATTGAAAACTGTGTTGGCTGTCGTTAAATCGAAAGGGGCTTATTAGTCGGGGGATTATGAGGGATAGTAGTTTTGATATTATGAAGGGGATTGCAATTTTGCTTGTTGTTTTGGGTCATTCTGTTCCAGACCAAGCAAGTGCTAGCGGTATTGCTAGTTATCCTTTATATTTGATGCGGACTATAATTTATAGCTTCCATATGCCTGTATTCTTTTTTGTAGCGGGCTATTTTATGCACATACCTTTGAAAGAAGGATTCAAGAAATTTATAAAAGATAAAAGCATACGTTTGATGGTTCCTTATTTTACTATTGGATTATTATATTTTCCCTTCAAATTAGTTTTATCAAAATTTGCAAATCAGCAGATATATCCGCAAGATATATGGAAAATATTCATAGGCATTAATCCTGATGGAGAGCTATGGTTCTTATATTGCTTGTTCTTTATATCAATCATTATTGCCTTATTGGTTAAACGTGTAAATTTAGGTTTATTAATCGTATCTTTTATCATTGGCATGTTATCTGATGTATTAAATATCTTTTCTGTACCTATGGTATCAAAGATATTGTACTTCCAATTCTTCTATATCCTAGGCTTATATATAAAGAAATATATGCTATTGGATTATATGAAATCCACAGGAGTAGCCCTTGCATCCCTTGTGATCTTTAGTGTAGGAAATTATGTATTACTATATGGTATTAATGTACTTAAAATACTTACTCTTATAACAGCAGTTTCAGGGATAGCTATTACATACTATATAGCTAATCAAATCGAATCTAGAATCGGTTTATATAAAACACTTTTGATCTTTTTAGGCACTGTGTCCATGGATATTTATATCTTTAGTGATATTGTAAAAATTCCATTTAGAATTGTATTTTGGTCTAAATTAGGATTGTATTATGAAGCTTTTATAATCTGCTTCTTAGCATCTACAATTCTATCTATCTTGATAGGTTATATTTTAAGAAAAAATCGTTATTCGCGATTGCTATGTCTTGGAATGAAAAAATAAGGATCTACATATGAAAAAACAATTTGATTATTTAGTAGTTGGGGCAGGCCCATTTGGTGCTGTATTTGCCCATGAAGCGCACAAGCGTGGTAAATCTGTACTTGTTATCGATCGTCGCAATCACATTGCCGGTAATATGTATTGTGAAAGCAAAGATGACATCAACATTCACGTGTATGGTGCTCATATTTTCCATACATCCTTGAAGCATGTATGGGACTATGTCAATCAATTTGCTGAGTTCAATCACTATGTAAATAGCCCTGTAGCAAATTATAAAGGTGAAATGTACAATTTGCCGTTTAATATGAATACCTTCTCTAAAATGTGGAATATTCGTACTCCAAAAGAGGCACAGGATATTATTACGAAACAACGGGCTGCTATTACAAGTGAACCAAAGAACTTGGAAGAGCAAGCTATTAGCCTTGTAGGTACAGACATTTACGAAAAGCTCATCAAAGGGTATACGGAAAAACAATGGGGCCGCAAATGTACTGAATTGCCAGCTTTCATCATTAAACGATTACCAGTTCGTTATACATACGATAACAACTACTTTAATGACCGTTTCCAAGGCATTCCTATGGGTGGTTATACGAAGATGATTGAACGCATGTTAGAGGGAATCGAAGTTCGTTTAGGCGTAGACTTCCTTAAACATCGCGAAGAATACAAAGCCTTGGCAGATACGATCATCTATACAGGTCCTATTGATGAATACTTTGGTTATTCTGAAGGTGTTTTAGAATATCGTGGCCTTCACTTTGAAACAGAACGTCTTGAAGAGGAAAATCATCAAGGCGTTGCGGTTGTGAACTATACAGAAGGCGATATTCCTTATACTCGCATCATCGAGCATAAACACTTTGAATTTGGTACACAACCTGTTACATATGTAACTAAAGAATATCCAAAAGACTGGAAAATCGGTGAAGAAGCCTATTATCCAGTGAACGATGTAAAGAATTTAGACCTTTACGCAAAATATGTTAAAAAGGCTGAAACGATTTCCAATGTTATCTTTGGTGGTCGTTTAGGGGAATATAAATATTACGATATGGATAAGGTTATTGCTAGTGCCTTGGCATTAGTAGAAAAGGAATTAGCATAAGCTCTGTTTCCATCGTAAGTATAGATTTGAGAATCAACACTCATGTAGGAGAGTACTAGTGAATATTAAGATTTTAGTAGCTACACATAAGCAATATTGGATGCCAGAGGACTCCGTATATATGCCAATCCATGTAGGTAGAGAGGGCAAGGCTGATATTGGTTATACTGGTGATCATACAGGGGATAATATTTCCTCAAAAAATGCAAATTACTGCGAATTGACAGGCCTATATTGGGCTTGGAAAAACCTTGATGCGGACTATATCGGTCTTGTGCATTATAGACGTTACTTTACGCGCAAAGAGGTGCGTTCTGTAGAGGATAAAAAGAACCAAATTCTTACAGGAGCGGAATGGGAGAAACTACTTTCAGAATATCCTGTAGTCGTGGCGGATAAGCGTAAATATTATATTGAATCTAACCGTTCTCACTATAATAATGCGCATCATAGCGATGGCCTTGATGCGGCAGAGCAAATTATCGCTGAAAAATATCCTGAATATAGCGCTGCTTTCACAAAGGTTTGTAATCGCACTTGGGCGCATATGTTCAATATGTTCGTCATGCGACGCGACCTCTTTGATCAATACTGTGAATGGATGTTCTCTATCTTGGAGAAAATTGAACATCGCGTTGATATTTCCGATTATGATACATATGAAGCGCGCATCTATGGTTTCGTAAGCGAAATCTTGCTCGATGTATGGCTTGAGGCCAATAACATTAACTATAAAGAACAAAATGTATCCTTTATGGAGCCACAAAACTGGATTAAAAAAGGTGGCTTATTCTTAAAACGTAAATTGTTTGGGAGATAATATGAGAAAAATATCTGATGAAGATATGAAGGTCTTGGCGCTCACAATGCTTAAAGATGTAGCTAAGTTTTGTGATGACCATAATATTAAATATTATCTTTGTGGAGGAACCTTATTAGGCGCTGTTCGCCATAAAGGATTCATCCCGTGGGATGATGATATTGATATCATGATGCCTAGACCAGACTATCTACGATTTTTAGAGCTATATAATGGCACCAATCCTCGTTATGTGGTGAAGGGGATTGAAAATGATGATAGATATTGGCGTCCCTTTGCAAAGGTTTTTGATTTACACACTGAACTAGATGAACCTATCTATAATGTAAAAGGTTTGACCAATCATGTATTTCTAGATGTCTTTCCTGTAGATGGTATCCCTGATGATACGTTTACTAGAATTAAGCGTTTTAGAGAACAAGAAATCTTAAGTAAATTGTGCAGTGCTGCGGTTATGAATTATAAAAGTAGTACCGTTTATGCAGGTAAAATGGATGTTAAGAGTAAAATAAAATTGTTTATTAGAAATACCATTAAGTTTACCCTTATTACACTCTTAAAGCCTGTAAGTAGCACATATCTTTTAAAGCTCGTTAATCGGAATGCACAGAAAACAGATTACAGAACTGCTAATTATGTAGGCACGATTGTAGACTGTCATTACGGTGCAGCCTGTGAGATGTTGCCTAAAGAAGGCTTTGAAAATGGTGTACGAGTACCATTTGAAGATTCTGAATTCTGGGCTATGGGTAATTATAAATTGTATTTACAGAACCTATACGGTGATTACATGAAGTTGCCTCCTGAAAGTAGCCGTGTAACACATCATGGTTTTGAAGCATATTGGAAAGATAACTAAGAAGGTAGATAGTATGAGTCGAGTATTGAGTCTAGCTGAAATTAAAGAGTTAGAACTTCAAATGTTATCCGTATTTAGTGAGTTTTGTGAAACTCACAATTTAACCTATTACTTGTGCGGTGGCACACTATTGGGCGCTATTCGTCACAAAGGCTTTATTCCTTGGGATGACGATATTGATGTATGCATGCCTCGGGCGGATTATGATAAGTTTATAGAGTTATACAGTCAATCGGATAATGATATTTATCAAGTTAAATCAAATCGATTGCACAACTTTACGGCTCCCTTTGCGAAGCTCGTTGATATTCGTACCGATGCTTCTCGCGTATATAGTGATAGTGATCGGACAAAACATTTATGGATTGATATATTCCCTGTAGATGGCTTGCCTGACAGTATAGAAGAGGTTGCTAATATCTATAAGCGATGCAATCGATATCGGTCTATTTTGAAGTTGACTGACTGCATTCCTGGGGAAGGTAAAAGTAAGCTCAAAGCGTATTTGAAATATATTTTAAAGCCTATGGCCAATCTATATGGACAAAAGCGATGTGTAAATAACATTGAAGCTGTAGCAGCTGAACACACCTATGAAGCATCAACCTATGTAGGTATCGTTACAAATGGTCTATATGGCGTAGGGGAACGGATGTTGAAATCCGAGTTTGAACAATCCGTTATGGTTGAATTTGAAGGAAAACAGTATCCTACATTCTCTTGTTGGGATAGCTATTTATCTGGTATATACGGCGATTATATGACATTGCCACCAGAGGAAAAACGGGTAACTCATGATTTAACAGTTACCATTAACGAATAGAGGGGAAAGTTATGAACATTGGCTTATTAATTGCTGGTGGCGTTGGCCAACGTATGGGACAAGAAATTCCAAAGCAATTCATTAATATTAATGATAAACCTGTTATTATTTATACTTTGGAAGCATTCCAAAACCATCCAGATATCGATGCCATCGCCGTTGTATGTTTAGATGGTTGGCATCACGTACTAGATGTATATGCAAAACAGTTTAACATCACTAAATTAAAATACATCGTTTCTGGCGGTGATAATGGACAAGCATCCATCCGCAATGGCGTCTATGAATTAGAAAAACACTTTGGTCCTGATGATATTGTGCTCATTCACGATGCCATTCGCCCTATGGTGTCTCAAGAAATTATTTCTGATTGCATCCGTGTTACAAAAGAAAAAGGTAATGCCATTACTGTCATTCCTTGTGCTGAAGCAATGCTTGTATCTGAAAGCCAAACGGACTCTACAGAAATTTATAACCGCGATCACCTAAAAAGAACGCAAACACCGCAAGCTTTCTACATTAAAGACATTTGTGATTTACACAGAGAGGCTATTGAAAAGGGTATCTTAAATTCCGTAGCTTCTTGTACATTGATGGTAGAACTAGGCAAAGAAGTATACTTCTCTAAAGGTTCTGAAAAGAACGTAAAATTAACAACTGTTGAAGATCTAGATATCTTCAAGGCTCTATTAACATTAAAACGCTCTGAATGGTTGAGATAATATGAACACACTATGGAACTCTGATGCTTATCAAGCGGATTTAGCGACAACTGCATCAAATATCGTACACCTTGAACGATTAAAAGATACATCGATACTCATTACAGGTGCTACGGGTCTTGTTGGGTCATACCTGATCGATACCTTGTTATATGCAAATGCAACGTATCAATTAGGTATGACTATCTATGGATGTGGTAGAAATGTACCGGCCTTGGAGCAGCAGTTTCCATATGGTGGCGATTCCTTACAATTCATTCAATATGATGTGAATCAAGATTGTAGTCAGCTAGACATAAAATCCTTAGATTACATCGTTCACGCAGCGAGCAATGCCCATCCAGCAACCATTTATAATGATCCTGTAGGCACTATTACGGCTAACGTACAAGGTACTAAATACTTACTGGACTTGGCAAAACGATTTGAATCTTGTCGTCTATTATTTATCTCATCTGGTGAAATCTATGGTGTAGGCAAAGGGGATCCTTTTACAGAGGACTATGCAGGCTACATAGATATTACGAGTGCCAGATCTTGTTATCCTATTAGTAAACGATGTGCAGAAAACCTCTGTGTTTCTTATCATGAACAATATCAAGTAGATACGGTGATTGCTCGATTATGCCATACCTTTGGGGCTAATAATTTAGAGCGAGACTCCCGTGCATCTGCGCAATTTATGAAAAAGGCTATTCAAGGGGAGGATATCGTTTTAAATAGTACGGGCGGTGCTATCCGTTCCTACTCGTATATTTCCGATTCTGTATCGGGTATTCTCTCTGTTCTTACTGCTGGTGAAAGTGCCAACGCGTACAATATTTCTAACGGTAGTGAAATTGCCATTAGTGAGTTAGCGGAAGAGATAGGGCGCATCGCCAATGTAAACGTGACCTACAATATTACGAATGCTCAAGCGAGCCCATTCTCCTATGCCGTACTAGATAATAGTAAACTTAAGGGTTTAGGTTGGTCACCAAAGTTTACCGTACCATCTGGTTTAGAACATACTTTTAACGTTGCTAGTAGTTGTAAAGGGAGCGATGAGTAATGAAACAAACCGTAGGCGTACTCGTCCAATCCCTTGAAACACTAGGTGGTGGTGAACGGGTTGCCGTTAACCTATGTAATGCATTAGAGCCCATTTTCGATATACGTCTCATCCAGTTTTATGAAAACGAGTCGGTGTATCCTGTGTCATCTACTATACAGACCTATTATGTAGATAAGACAAAGGGCAAGCTACGTCATAAGTTTTTCAGCTATGCTTCTAAATTACGGTCTTTAATTAAAGAATTACAGCTAGATGTATTAATCGTAGTAGGTAAGTTTTCATGGCCTATTATTGCCATGTTGAGTACATTAGGCTTATCGGTGAAGGTAGTTTTCTGGGAGCAAGGCACTCTTGAAGCTGCTCAGCATGTGAGAAATACTTTAAAAAAGAAGCTTTTTGGCAGCTTTCAGCAAAAATGTATTAATTATCGGTCCGATGTTATCGTTACCTTAACGGATAAGGAGCGCATCAATTATGGCCGAAAATTCAGTGAAACGAAGGATAAGGTTGTATCCATTTATAATTTCATTGATACTAATCAGCCCTTACCAACCTATGCCAGTGATTCGAGAGAGATCATTAGCGTAGGCCGCATCGATTATGCAAAGGGCTATGAATATCTTATTGATGTGGCAAGCCGTGTTATGCCGAATCATCCAGATTGGCAATGGCATATCTATGGGACGGGTAATAAAAACTATATGGCTTCCTTGCAACAAAAAATTGATGACCTAGGTTTGACGAAACAAGTCATCTTAAAGGGCAGCCATAATCATATTTTAGATATATATAGTCAGTACTCCTTCCTAGTATTTACATCTAGATTTGAAGGGTTCGGGCTAGTTCTCTTAGAGGCGATGTTAAAAGGCTTACCTTTAGTGAGCTTTGATATATACTCAGGTCCATCTGATATGATTCATAATGGACAAAATGGCTACCTTGTAGCACCATTTGATGTTGATGCCATGGCTAACCATGTAGAAGAGTTAATATATAATCGAGAGTTACGCATGCACATGCATGACCATGCGCATGATCATATAGTTGAGTTTTCTGAAGATACTATTATAGAAAAATGGATTTCACTTATACATAGTCTATCTTCACATTGAGAGGGTATACATGAATACTAAAATAAGAGACAGCTTATTCGCCTGTATGGTGGTAACTGTATTGTTTACGAATATACCTAAGTTTATGCAAATCAATTTCCTCTTTGGCAGCTTTAGCCGAAGATTGACCGTTGTCTTTGTGTGTATTGGTTTGTTATATACCGTATATTTAGCGATTAAAAAGAAAATGGAGTTTCATCATTTTCAGACCTTTAAGCGTTTTTCCATAGTGTATTTGCTCTATATTTTAGTTTCACTGCTATATGGGCTATATCAATATCCCTATTATGATGCGGTTATCAATGGTCCCGTTGAACAAATAGAGAAGCTGCCAGCCGTTATGGATTGGCTGCAAGCACATAATATTCAGCTCAGCCAGTCCTTTGTTGTAGGCTCTTGGATGATTGTGCGATTCATCAAGAATGCAGTATTAGAATATGTATTTACCTTTGGTGCCGCCTATATGGTATTCAATTGGTACTTTAAGGAGTGGCGTACAGGTATATCTTTAGTCTTGAAATCAGTGTTACTTTCTGTATTATTGATACTAGGCTATAACTGCATTGAACTTGCTTATTTGGGCCATATTCCATGGGGTGAAAAGGTTTTATCCGCCATCAATCCGTATATCCATGAGATCAAAAATGGCGGCACTTGGTATCCTCCATTGCTTTGGAAGAACCAAATGCGCTCCCTCTTTGCAGAACCATCTTACTACGGGATTTATGCTACCTTTGCACTGCCGTTCTTATGGTATGCTTTCATCAAAAAATTGAAGAATCCATACATAATGGCCCTCATTATCTGTTTATTTACATTCGGTATCTTTTTGACAAAGGCGAGAACAGCTACTGTACTATTCTTAGCTGAGTTAGCACTCTTGTCGATGTATTTGTTATATACGAGAAACAAGACCTATATCTATAAGGGTGGTGCCATCTTACTACTTACTGTGGTAGGTTTCATTGGATCTGTTGGGTTTATCAATTATGCTATGCCTACTAAGGTACCTGCTAAGAATGCATCCATTGAGAGTATGACTAAGTCCTATGTAGATAATAATGTTACGTCCGTTGCCTCTGCATCTGGTCGTAGCAATCGGTCTCGTTTTGCTATTATGAAAGCTTCCTTTAATATCGGTAAAGACCATCCAGTTCTCGGCGTTGGTAAGGGGCTCAAGAATGCGTATGTTACGGATTACTTGACCGATGAGGATAAGAAAATCAACGAGGTTCGCAATTGGATTATAGAACAACAAGATAAGGGTATCCTAAAAAGCGGTTATCCTGCACTTGGTGAATATGTTACAAGATTTGCAGAGCAAGGGATTATAGGTGTTCTCTTATTTGTAATTCCTGCGGGCATGCTTGTATGGGGATTGCTCAAACGAGCTAGATCTAACAAGGATGATTTAGTGTATATTACGGTATGTATCTCTACGGTAGGTCTATTGATTTCAGCCGTCGGGGATAATATAGATATTACCTATGCCTACTGGCTAGTATTAGGCTTAGGATTTGCAATTTGTAAAGGTTCAGACGAACATGAGCAACAAAACGTGTGATAATAGCTTCTTTCATCAATCATTAGCAGATACAAATGTATTGGTACTAGTGCCGCATCAAGACGATGAAATCAACTTGATGCGGGATTTGCTGGTATCATTACAGAACTGTAAGGCTACCGTATACGTAGCGTACACCACAAATGGTGACTACTCAGTACCTGCCAATGTGCGTTATCAAGAGGCTATCGAGTCATTAAGAATATTAGGGGTTCCTAAAGAACAAATTATCTTCTTGGGCTATGGGGACTCCTTCAATACTGCTCCGAATCGACATATTTTCTATGCTGATTCGGAGCCATCTGTATCTAATGCTGGGTACAGAGAAACCTATGGTGCAGAAGGCATTAAAGAGCTCGTATACCAAGTTACAGGGCATCATCACGAGTATCTCAAGGATAACTATATAGCTGATATGGAGTTATTGTTGGAACAAATCAATCCGGCTATTATCTTTGGTATTGATTATGATACGCATCCTGATCATAGGATGTTATCCTTAGGATTAGATACAGCATTACGAAATATGCGGGCCAAGGATTCATCCTTTAAACCTGTAGTTTACAAAGGCTTTGCTTATGTAACGGCCTTTCATAGCTATCCTGATTTTTATGATTCCATCAATCTTGCATCTATTAAGGAGCCTCGCGAGCCTCATACGTATCATTACTTTGGGGACCGTGATGTATATGGTTCGTCCATTTATCAATGGTCTAATCGCGTTAGATTTCCTGTCACAGAACGTAATCGTGGCCCATTTTTATGGAATAGTCCATTATTTAAAGCCATTAAGACCCATACATCACAGTCCTTTGGCTTTAAAGCGACAGCGGTTATGAATAGTGATATCGTATTTTGGCAACGGAGAACGGACTCTATCGCTTATGATGCAGACATAGAAGTTTCCTCTAACTCAGATACAAAGGATAGACTCGTTGATTTCAAGCTCTTTGATATTTCAGATATTAATAGCCTTGAGCCTGTGCTCGATACCTTAGCTTGGACATCCAGTAAGGTCGATACACAGCCATCGATTCAATTAACATGGAATAATGCTCAAGACATTCGTCAAATCGTGCTCTATAGCGCTATCGATTTTGGTGAGCCATCTAGAGAATGTACCGTGTATATAGATAATCAACAGGTAGGTAGGGCAATAGTGCCACCAAAGGGACAGCCCTTAGTTCTTACCTTAGATGCGACGCATCATACAGATCGGATTCGTATAGTCTTTGATGGATCTATTACGCTAGCAGAGCTAGAGGTATATGGTACGGCTTTACAGGCTAATCCTCTTCAATCGTTCATAAAAATCATGAAAGACGATGATTTTATCTATGATTATTATGTGGATGACGAAAAACAGTATTTACACCTTTCGGTATATACCTATATGGCTGATGCTAAGGATGTTACACTCTCCATTGATGGTGAAAGTACCATCGAACGGGATGATGATCGTTACATGATTCATTTTAGTCAATCTGCTAGAGAAGTTATTGTACGAGCTACCCTTAATGGCAACGAAGAATGTTATGACCAAGTTGTCATCCATAGGGTATCTAAGCAGGCCCTCGGTATGCGTAAACGGTTACAACAACTGGACAAATATGCTAACCTATTCTTCTTGCGATTGCGACGGAAATGGTACCATCTGTTCCAAAAACAATAAGTAAATACAAGATCGTAAATCAATATATATATACAACGCGCCTATACATTAGTATATAAATTGGCATAGAAATACCCCCTACCATTAGTTCTGTTTATATAGACCTTATTAGGGTCTATAGAGCTTATGGTAGGGGGTTTTAGTATAGTTATTTAATTATCTATGATATGAGTAGCTTATTTTTGGCCGTAGTAAGCATCTTTACCATGTTTACGTAAGAAATGCTTATCTAATAAATCTTGTTGGATGTTGGAGATATTAGGAGCCAATGTTTTTGTGTAGTATGCTATTTTAGCTACTTCTTCAAGGATAACAGCTTTTTTTACGGCCTTAGTTGGTGTCGTATCCCATGCAAATGGACCATGAGAATGAACGAGTACACCTGGTACATCGGTCATGGAAATATTTCTGCTTTTAAAGGTGTCTACAATGACAGCACCAGTATTCCATTCATAATCTTGTTTGATTTCTTCTGTTGTCATAGGACGTGTGCATGGAATGGCACCATAGAAGTCGTCACTATGTGTGGTGCCTAGTGCAGGAATGTCCATATGAGCTTGGGCCCAGCCTGTAGCAAAGGAGGAGTGGGTGTGAACAACACCGCCGATATCTTTGCAAGCTAAGTACAATTGACGATGTGTTTCTGTATCAGAAGATGGATTGAGTTTACCCTCTACAGTTTTACCTGTTTCGAGATCGACTACGACCATATCCTCTGGTTTCATTACTTCGTACTCTACGCCAGATGGCTTGATAACGAGTAAGCCCGACTCTCTATCGATACCAGACACATTACCCCATGTGAATGTTACAATGTTATATTTTGGCAACATCATGTTGGCTTTATAAACTTCTAATTTTAATTCTTCTAACATATAGTTCCCCTTTATATGCGACTACGAATATGTACCCTAAGTGTAGCAGAGAAATATGAGCGTAGCAAGGTTATTGAGCTACTAATGTATGATAAAATATAGATATCTAAGGAGTGGTTACATGAGGATTGAATCGGCTATAAGAAATGCGAAGTCCACACTGCTTGTATATGGCATCAACATGCTATTACAATTTTGTATTCGCTTAACCTTCTTATACTACTTAACAATTGAATATGTAGGTCTCAATGGCCTCTTTGATAATATCTTATCGGTTTTATCGCTCACCGAATTGGGGATCGGGCCAGCTATAGTATGTACCTTATATGGACCGCTAGCTAGGAATGACATCAAGGCTGTTCAGTCTATTATGAAAGTCTTTAAACGGGCTTATATCATCATAGGTGTACTTATTATAGCCATAGGTTTTTCCATATTGCCGTGGCTCTATAATTTTATTAAGTCACCCCCAAATATTCCAGATTTGACGTGGTTTTATTTATTCTTCGTCATCGATACAGGGATCAGTTATTTCTATTCATACAATAGAAACCTATTAATTGCAGACCAAAAGCAATACATCATCAATAATGTACGCGGTTTAGTGCAAGTAGTAGGGGGCATATTACAAGTTGTCTCCTTGGTACTATTCCAAAGTTTCTGGTCTTATATTTTAATCCGCATCTGCATGACTTTAACCGAAAATATTATCGTCACACGCCGTACACAGCGCATCTATCCGTATATCATAGAGAGTGGCATCGAACCTCTTGCTCCTGAGATTAAGGGGCAAATTATGGGCAATGTGAAAGCCTTAGTTCTCCATAAAATAGGGGGCATCGCCGTATTTAGTAGTGCCAATATTATACTTTCAAAATTCGTAGGCCTTACAGCGGTTGGTTTCTTTAGTAACTATTACTTACTCATCAATGCTGTCATGCGTCTATCGGACCAAGTGTTCAACTCCCTTAAGGCTAGTGTAGGCAACCTCAATGCCTTAGCAGATAATGATCGTAAGCTAGATGTATTCCATCAACTCTTCTTTATAACAGGGACATTGGCATACATTATTAGTTTGAATATGTATTTCTTTATCAATCCATTCATTGAACTTTGGCTCGGTAAAGACTATCTTTTATCTAATACAATTGTATTATTGATGGCTACCAACTTTTACCTTACATACATGCGAAAAAGTGCACTCGTATTCATAGACTCCATGGGGCTCTTTATCCATAACAAGTTTATGCCTATCTGTGAGGCAACCCTCATTATATCCAGTGGTATTTTCTTGGTACAACGGTATGAGATTATAGGTATTCTTTTAGCTATGATCTTAACGACCTTGTGTATGCCGTTCATCGTAGAACCGTACATATTGTTTAAACATGGCTTGCGCGGTTCCCTTGTTACCTACTATGTAACCTATTTAAAATTCGTTATTCTCTTAGTTGCTGTGGGTTCGCTCTTACAATACGGACTCATGCAGATCGATATAAGTAATAACGTATTAACCCTTGCCATCCGACTTGTCATCATCAATATCATTGCCATAGGTATATGGTGTGCCGTATGGTGGCGAAATACATACTTTACATCCTTTAGGGAAAAAATTATGAAAAAGCTATTTAAGTTATAATTGAATAGTTCAACTAATAGTACAATGATAGAGACTATGACTCCGTTCATAGTCTCTTTTTATATGCGTAAATCTGTTACGACATTCTCATATATGGCTTATTTAATGCGAATTTCACCGTTTTTTGGTATAATAAACAAGTATTCCAACGATAAAACGGAGGTAATTCTAATGCGTAAATTCTTATATATGTTAGCAGCTCTACTCGTGTTGATCGGTATTAATACACATGACGTAGAAGCTCGTACAGATGTGTATGCTACTACTTATAACGGTAATAGCTGGTATGTAGACCAAGACTCTGTAAAGAGAGTAGGGGATGTACTCAACTTTACGGTGTACACTACATCTGGCCTTAGCTATAAGGTATCATCTAGCGATAGTAACTATTACAATGCAGATGTATTCTACTATAACAATAAACTCGTTTCGGACAATGGCCAATCTGTCTGGAAATCTCCAGGTATGATGGCCGCTATGCGTGTGGCACGTAGATAAAGAATAAAGGCAGCGATTTGATCGCTGCCTTTTAGTCTGTATAAGTGTACTATAGTATTGTTTATCCGTATTTGACGATATATAAGATTAACCCTATAATATAAATAGATAGCCAAGCGAGTAGATCCGTCGGGCTCATCTCAAGAGAATAAATAATTGATGAAATGGCCTTTCAGTTACCTAATTATCTAGGGATAACGAAGGGCTATTTGTCTTTTCCAAGACAAATAAGCGCCACGAGTGCACCAAAAGCAATGACTACAGTCATTACCTCTAGGATTAGCATGATTAACTCATAATCACTCATAGACAACCCTCCCTTCATAGACGAAGAGAGGCCCAACCTCGCTTAACTATCCTAAGTCAATTATATGGCGAACATATAAGCGAATCAATAAGAATCTATTTATAGAAATATACAAAAATATATATACGTATACGTTAGCAGTAACTATAGTTACTGCTTTTTTTACTTGTGGTAATTTTCTGGTTATGTGGCAAATTTCCCTCATATTTACAAGAATATAATTATTAAATATAATTAAATTATTTAATAATAGTTTATAGTGTATAAATGAGAGAGGGTTTTTATGAAACGTGTGTATAAAGCAAACCTATCTTTAGCAATTGCTTTGACAATTGCTAGTTCTGTAGTGCCCTATGCAATGGCGGGGAGTACATTAGTTACTACACCTAATGGTGCAAATATTACGGCAAATAACGGTGGGAAGTTTAAGGCTGGTGAAATGACAAACTACATATCTACCATTGAGGCAGATACTGGTGGTACAGTCAGCATTGATAAAGCTGTTGCTAATATTGGCTATAATAACAAGCCTTTCATTAGCAGCAAAGGTGGTAGTACGGTTAGCCTTAAGGAAGGCGTTTATGATGTTCACAATGTAAGCACTCCTATTGCAGTGGCTCAAGGTGGCACCGTTAATATTGGCGTAGACGGCAACAAAGGTAATTTCACCGGCAAGGACTTGTCGTTGGTAGGTGATGTTATCGTTAAAAGCGACCAAAATCATGCATCTGAGATCAATATTGGTATCATTGGCAAAGAATCTCTTTGGGAAGGTTTGGCATTTAATTTAGCAGACAAAGATGCAAAGCAGCCAAGTCATATTAATGTATTCCTTGGCGATTATGGTGCTTGGGAACTTTTCTATCAAGGCGGCTTGCATGAAGGACAATTAGATGGTGGTACACAACCTAGCCATGTACATCGACTTGTAGGCTCTAAGAATCGCAACTATGCGAATATGGTAACCCAAAGTGAGCATAATAAACTCTATGTAGATAAGCTAGAAGGTCATGTAAACTTTATCTATGACCCTAATGATGAAGGTGGCGATACTGAGGATCCAGATTATAAACCACCGACTACAATCTATAATGGTTTGACTCCAGATTCCTTCTGGGGCGGTGATATTCACATTACAAGTGCGGCTCCTGGTGCAGCGGCTCATGTGTACACTACTCAACGAGGCCTAGATATGTCCTCTGAGGCTAATGTGAACAAGATTTTAGATAACTTGGCTCACAAGATTTACTATCATAACTATGTTAATGGTGAAAGAAACCTTCAAGGTACAGTAGCCATTGCATCTGATGGTTCTGAATCTGGTCGTTTTACAGTAATTACATCTGGTCATGCTAAAGAAGGCGCTATTACATGGCAAGCCGATAAAGATGGTCAAGGTAAATACGTATATGGTGAAAATAAACCTGTACCAAAACCTCAACCTAAGCCAATACCTAAGCCAGAAGTAAAACCAACGCCAACACCTGAGGTTAAGCCGGCACCAAAACCAATACCAGAGGTAAAACCAACTCCTAAACCTGAGGTTAAGCCGGTACCAACTCCGACTCCTAAACCAGAGGTTAAACCAACGCCAAAACCAACTCCTAAACCAGAAGTGAAACCAACTCCAGCGCCAGAGCGTAATTCTCACATTCATGTTATCATGGGTGATTTTGATACACCTCATATGCGCGGTGCACGTTCTGCTATCATGAGCAATATCAACGGATGGAGAACATTGACAGATAATATGTATCGTCCACGCGTATTGCAACAAGGCGAACCAACAGGTATTTGGGCTCGCGT
>OKVW01000449.1_pt1 | contig 24504 bp, 17 predicted proteins | sample 1606991 | NCBI WGS metagenome assembly OKVW01 (sample SAMN03281021, study PRJEB24777) | human gut metagenome | isolation source: fecal sample PR177 from 1 month old male Malay infant, vaginal delivered...
TATTGCATGAATATTGATACTATCACGACCTAAGGTGTGTCAACAATGAAAATGAACTTACCGCCATTTATCGAGATTTACCGCGCCCTGATTGCCACACCATCTATCAGCGCGACCGAAGAAGCGCTGGACCAGAGCAATGAGTCTTTAATCAATCTGCTGGCGGGTTGGTTCAGCGATCTGGGGTTCACTGTTGAGATTCAACCGGTCCCGGGTACGCGCAATAAATTCAATCTGCTCGCCAGTACCGGACAAGGCGCGGGCGGGCTGCTGCTGACGGGCCATACCGATACCGTGCCGTTTGACGATGGGCGCTGGACGCGCGATCCCTTCACCCTGACCGAACACGATAACAAACTCTATGGTTTGGGCACGGCGGACATGAAAGGCTTCTTCGCTTTTATCCTCGACGCGCTACGCGACGTCGATGTGACCAAACTGAAAAAACCGCTCTACATTCTGGCGACCGCCGACGAAGAGACCAGCATGGCCGGGGCGCGCTATTTCTCGGAAAACACGGCGATTCGTCCCGACTGCGCCATCATCGGCGAACCAACGTCATTGCAGCCCATTCGCGCGCACAAAGGCCATATTTCGACGGCGGTACGCGTGTTAGGTCAGTCCGGCCACTCCAGCGACCCGGCGCGCGGCGTTAACGCTATTGAGCTGATGCATGACGCAATCGGTCGCATCATACAACTGCGCGACGCCCTGAAAGAGCGCTATCACTACGACGCGTTCACCGTGCCGTACCCGACGCTGAATCTGGGCAGTTTGCACGGTGGCGATGCGTCAAACCGCATATGCGCCTGTTGCGAGCTGCATATGGATATCCGTCCGCTGCCGGGGATGACGCTGGGCGATCTGGATGGCCTGCTGACGGAAGCGCTGGCACCGGTCAGTGAGCGCTGGCCGGGCCGCCTGACCGTTTCTGAACTCCATCCGCCTATTCCAGGCTACGAATGCCCGCCGGACCATCAGTTGGTTGAAGTGGTTGAAAAACTACTCGGAGAAAAAACCGATGTGGTGAACTACTGTACCGAAGCGCCGTTTATTCAGACGCTTTGTCCGACGCTGGTCCTGGGCCCAGGTTCTATTAATCAGGCGCACCAGCCGGATGAATACCTTGAGACGCGTTTTATCAAACCCACCCGGGAATTAATCACCCAGGTTGTGCATCACTTTTGCTGGCACTGACCTTCATCACTCTCCGGTAACACTGGAGGGTGACTTTTGTCACAATTCCATAAGTAATACTTATCTGCTGCAAAGTGAATTAAATTTCGTAAATTGTCGCCATTTATTCGTTTGCTGAAGCGATTTCGCAGCAATTGACGCCACGGGTTTTACGTGGCTTTATAAAAGACGGCTAATAAACAAAGTCCGAAAGATTTCGTGTCACAGCAAGGCGGCAAACGAGCTCATCCCAGGGAGCTTACATAAGTAAGTGACCTGGGTGGGCGAGCGCAGCCAACGCCGCTGTGGCGCGAAAGATACAGGACGCATAGATTAAAGATGGGGTGTCTGGGTTAATATGAACGAACAATATTCCGCGTTGCGTAGTAATGTCAGTATGCTCGGCAAAGTGCTGGGAGAAACCATCAAGGATGCGCTGGGAGAGAACATTCTTGATCGCGTAGAAACAATCCGTAAGCTGTCCAAGTCCTCACGCGCTGGCAATGAAGCGAATCGCCAGGAGTTGCTCACTACGTTACAGAATTTATCGAATGATGAGCTGCTGCCGGTCGCACGCGCGTTTAGCCAGTTCCTGAACCTGGCCAACACCGCCGAGCAATACCACAGTATTTCCCCAAAAGGCGAAGGCGCCAGCAACCCGGAAGTGATTGCCCGCACCCTGCGCAAACTGAAAAATCAGCCTGAACTTAACGAAGCCACCATCAAAAAAGCGGTGGAATCCTTGTCGCTGGAACTGGTGTTGACCGCACATCCGACGGAAATTACCCGTCGCACCCTGATCCACAAAATGGGTGAAATCAACGCCTGCCTGAAACAGCTTGATAACAAAGATATTGTCGATTACGAACGCCACCAGCTCATGCGCCGCCTGCGCCAGCTAATTGCGCAGTCCTGGCATACCGATGAAATTCGCAAGATCCGTCCAACGCCTGTGGATGAAGCCAAATGGGGCTTTGCAGTAGTTGAAAACAGCCTGTGGCAGGGCGTCCCCAATTATTTGCGCGAACTCAACGAACAACTGGAAGAAAATCTCGGTTACCAGTTACCCGTCGATTTCGTTCCGGTACGTTTTACTTCGTGGATGGGCGGTGACCGCGACGGCAACCCAAATGTCACGGCTGATATCACTCGCCACGTTCTCCTGCTGAGCCGCTGGAAAGCGACCGATCTGTTCCTGAAAGACATCCAGATTCTGGTCTCTGAACTGTCGATGGTTGAAGCGACGCCAGAGCTGCTGGCAATGGTAGGCGAAGAAGGCGCATCAGAACCGTATCGCTACCTGATGAAAAACCTGCGCACTCGCCTGATGGCGACGCAGGCCTGGCTGGAAGCGCGTCTGAGAGGCGAAAAACTGCCGAAACCGGCTGGCCTGCTGACGCAAAACGAACAGTTGTGGGAACCGTTGTACGCCTGTTATCAGTCGCTACAAGCCTGCGGCATGGGCATTATCGCCAATGGTGAACTGCTCGACACCCTGCGTCGCGTGAAATGCTTCGGTGTCCCGTTGGTGCGTATCGATATCCGTCAGGAAAGCACCCGTCACACCGAAGCGCTGGGTGAACTGACCCGCTACCTCGGCATCGGGGATTACGAAAGCTGGTCAGAAGCGGACAAACAGGCCTTCCTGATCCGCGAACTGAACTCCAAACGCCCGCTGCTGCCGCGCAACTGGGAACCGAGCAACGACACCCGTGAAGTGCTTGATACCTGTAAAGTTATCGCCGAAGCGCCGAAAGGCTCGATTGCCGCCTACGTTATCTCTATGGCGAAAACGCCATCTGACGTGCTGGCTGTGCATCTGTTATTGAAAGAGGCCGGCATTGGCTTCGCTATGCCGGTGGCCCCGCTGTTCGAAACGCTCGATGACCTGAACAATGCCGACGATGTGATGACGCAACTACTGAACATCGACTGGTATCGCGGTCTGATTCAGGGCAAGCAGATGGTGATGATTGGCTATTCCGACTCGGCGAAAGACGCCGGGGTGATGGCCGCGTCCTGGGCGCAGTATCAGGCGCAAGATGCGTTGATCAAAACCTGTGAGAAAGCCGGTATCGAACTGACGTTGTTCCACGGTCGTGGCGGTTCCATCGGTCGCGGTGGCGCACCGGCCCATGCCGCGCTGTTGTCACAACCGCCAGGCAGTCTGAAAGGCGGTCTGCGCGTAACCGAACAGGGCGAAATGATCCGCTTCAAATACGGTCTGCCGGAAGTGACCGTCAGCAGTCTGTCGCTGTATACCAGCGCGATTCTGGAAGCGAACCTGCTGCCGCCGCCGGAGCCGAAAGACGCCTGGCGCCATATCATGGACGAGCTTTCCGTCATCTCCTGTGATTTGTACCGTGGCTACGTGCGTGAAAACAAAGACTTCGTACCGTACTTCCGTTCCGCTACGCCGGAGCAGGAGCTGGGTAAATTGCCGCTCGGTTCACGTCCGGCGAAACGTCGTCCGACGGGCGGCGTCGAGTCACTGCGCGCCATTCCGTGGATCTTTGCCTGGACACAGAACCGCCTGATGCTGCCCGCCTGGCTGGGTGCTGGCACCGCGCTGCAAAAAGTGGTCGAAGATGGCAAACAGAGCGAACTGGAGGCGATGTGCCGCGACTGGCCGTTCTTCTCTACCCGTCTCGGCATGCTGGAAATGGTGTTCTCGAAAGCGGATCTGTGGCTGGCGGAATACTACGATCAGCGACTGGTTGCCAAAGAGCTGTGGCCGTTGGGGAAAGAGTTGCGCGATCTGCTGGAAGAGGACATCAAAGTGGTGCTGGCCATTGCCAACGATTCCCATCTGATGGAGGATTTACCGTGGATTGCCGAATCTATCCAGTTACGGAATATCTACACCGACCCGCTAAACGTCCTGCAGGCCGAGTTGTTACACCGTTCGCGTCTGACGGAAGAACAAGGTAAAGAGCCCGATCCGCGCGTTGAACAGGCGCTGATGGTTACTATCGCCGGCATTGCGGCAGGGATGCGTAACACCGGCTAACGTATCCCGTTCATGCCCCCTCGTGCGCTCGCTCGGGGGGTATCGAAATATTTCTGTCATATTTTGTACACTTTCACTATATTCCTGTCTGATTTTCCTACCGAAAGATTTATCCGGAGCAACTTCGTGCCTTTGCCGTGATTGCTTCAGATTCTCTTAAGGTTTAGTCGCTACGTTTGGCACCACGTTTAAAGACAGGCTGACACTATGCAATCCACAACCCTCCAGTCTACGCCATCATTTAGCTGGAAAGCCCTTGGCTGGGCGCTTCTCTATTTCTGGTTTTTCTCTTCCTTACTGCAGGTCATTATTTTAGTTTCCGGATTCAGCGGCACCAACGGGCTGCGTGATTCACTGCTTTATAGCTCTCTTTGGCTGATTCCGATTTTCCTGTTTCCCAGCCGGACCCGGATTATTGCCGCAGTGGTCGGGATTGTGCTGTGGGCGACGTCTCTGGCAACACTATGTTATTACGTCATTTATGGACAAGAGTTCTCGCAAAGCGTCCTCTTTGTGATGTTTGAAACCAACGCCAATGAAGCCAGCGAATACCTGAGCCAGTATTTCAGTCTGAAAATCATTGCCATCGCGCTGGCGTATACCGTCGTCGCCGTGTTTCTCTGGACACGACTGCGCCCCGTCTATATCCCCGGACGCTGGCGTTGGCTGGTCTCGTTTGCGTTGCTCTATGGTCTGATCCTGAACCCGTTTGTCGTACGTTCCGCCTTTGGCGACTCGCCGTATGAAAAAACGCTAAGTGGGCTTACTTCGCGCATGGAACCCGCAGCACCGTGGCAGTTTGTCATTGGCTATTATCAGTATCAGCGCCAGTTGACCTCGCTTAACAACCTGTTAAGCCAGAACCATGCCCTGCCGCCACTGGCTAACTTTAAAGACAACTCCGGCGATGCGCCGCGTACACTGGTGCTGGTGATCGGCGAATCCACCCAGCGTGGCCGCATGAGTTTGTACGGCTACCCGCGTGAAACCACACCCGAACTGGACGCGTTGCATAAGTCTGACCCGAATCTGACCGTATTCAATAACGTCGTCACCTCGCGTCCTTACACTATTGAAATTTTGCAGCAGGCGCTGACCTTTGCAAATGAGAAGAACCCGGACCTCTATCTGACAAAACCGTCGCTGATGAACATGATGAAACAGGCAGGCTATAAAACCTTCTGGATCACCAATCAGCAGACAATGACGGCCCGTAATACCATGCTGACGGTTTTCTCTAAGCAGACAGACGAGCAGTTTTATATGAACCAGCAGCGCACGCAAAGCGCACGCGAATATGACACTAATGTGCTGGCGCCTTTTAAAGAAGTCCTGGCTGACCCGGCACCGAAAAAGTTCATCATTGTTCATCTGCTGGGTACACACATTAAGTACGAATTCCGTTACCCGAAAGACCAGGGCAAATTCGATGGCAACACCGACCATGTCCCGCCGGGCCTGAGTGCGGAGGAGCTGGAGTCCTATAACGATTACGACAACGCTAACCTGTATAACGACAAGGTCGTTGCGAGCCTGATTAAAGACTATAAAGCCACTGATCCAAACGGTTTCCTGCTCTATTTCTCCGATCACGGTGAAGAGGTGTATGACACACCGCCGCATAAAACGCAGGGCCGCAACGAAGATAGCCCGACGCGCCATATGTATACCGTACCGTTCCTGTTGTGGACTTCCGAGAAATGGCAGGCCGCCCATCCGCGTGATTTCTCACAGGATGTGAATCGTAAGTACAGCAGTTCTGAGCTGATCCACACCTGGTCAGACTTAGCCGGTCTGACCTACGACGATTACGATCCCACGCGTTCGGTCACCAGCCCGCAGTTCAAAGAGGTGACGCGCTGGATTGGCAACCCGTATAAGAAAAATGCGCTGATTGATTACGACAGCTTGCCGTATGGCGATCAGGTCGGAAATCAATAAATCACAGTCCAGGCCACTCTTTTAGGGTGGCCTAATGCTCGGCGAAGGTCTTCGCCGGATGGCGGCTGACGCCTTATCCGGCCTACATTAGATCACAATATCAATACGTTATACATTCTCTGTAGGCCCGATAAGCTTGCGCCATCAGGCATCTCATCGTTTATGAGCCATCTCAGGCCACTCTTTTAGGGTGGCCTAAGCCTCGGCGAAGGTCTTCGCCGGATGGCGGCTGACGCCTTATCCGGCCTACATAAGATCGCAATATCAATACGTTATACATTCTCTGTAGGCCCGATAAGCTTGCGCCATCGGGCATCTCATCGTTTATGAGCCATCTCAGGCCACTCTTTTAGGGTGGCCTTTTTTCACCATGACGGTTACTGTTTCCCTGTCTGCGTAAAGCAAGGGATCATCATGTATCAAGACGTCAGCCATCTTCTATCCCGCCTGATCAACGGCCCGGCGTCGCTGCGCCAGATTTTTTTTGTCGGCACCATTACCCCCACACCAGAACTGGCGTATCAGGTGGATTTTCCGCGCCTGGAAATCGTCCTGGAGGGAGAAATTTCAGATGCCAGCGTCTCCACAACACTCACGCCCGGCGACGTTCTCTATGTTCCGGCGGGCGGCTGGAACCTGCCGCAGTGGCAAACGCCGGTGACCACGCTCAGTATTCTGTTTGGCAAACAGCAACTGGGATTCAGCATTGTGCAGTGGGACGGAAAAACGTACCAGAATCTGGCAAAACAGCACGTTGCGCGCCGTGGTCCGCGTATTGGCTCCTTTTTGCTGCAAACGCTCAATGAAATGCAGATGCAGCCGCAGGAGCAGCAGACGGCACGGCTGATTGTCGCCAGCCTGCTCAGCCACTGCCGCGATCTCCTCGGTAGCCAGATCCAAACTGCCTCGCGCAGCCAGGCATTGTTTGAGGCTATCCGCAGTTACATTGATGAACGTTACGCCTCCCCTCTGACCCGTGAATCGGTGGCGCAGGCGTTTTACATCTCACCGAACTATCTCTCGCATCTGTTTCAAAAAACAGGCGCTATTGGCTTTAACGAATACCTGAACCATACGCGGCTGGAACATGCGAAAACGCTGTTGAAGGGCTATGACTTAAAAGTGAAGGAGGTGGCTCACACCTGCGGATTTGTGGACAGCAATTACTTTTGCCGCCTGTTTCGAAAAAACACCGAGCGTTCGCCGTCGGAATACCGTCGTCAGTATCACAGCCAGCTAACGGAAAAGCAGATCACTCCAGAATAAGATGGGTATGCTGGGGAGCTGAAAGCAGCTTACGTACCGCGCTCATCACCCGCTGCGGCTCACGCAGAAAAGCATTAATTCCCGACTGAACATAGCGGCATTGGATAAATCGCTCCGCGCCTGCCAGTTCGATGTCGGTAATCAGCAGTACCGCATCCGCCCGGCTGATATCCTCATCGGTTAAACGATTCTCGATACCGAGCGCGCCCTGGGTTTCAATCTTGATGGTCCACTTTTCCTGCTGGCATAACTTCTCCAGTCGCTCAGCGGCCATGTAAGTATGCGCCACACCACTTACGCAGGCCGTCACCGCAACCAGATATCGCCCCGATGATACGGTCATATTAACCTCCTGTGGTCACCTGGAAACCCGCGTTCTCAGCCATTATGCGAAATTGCGCCATTGTGTCTTCCGAAGGGGCGGGAACATCCTTCATCGACCACTGTTGCCCAAGTAAACGGTACTTCGGTTCGCCATACAAATGAAATGGCAGCAGGTGTACCTGCCCGATCCCAAGCGATGTGAGTAATGCCAGCGAACGCTGCATATTCTCATGCGTAAGCGTGTAACCGGGGATGAGCGGTAACCGGGGAATGACGTTGATTCCCTCCGCCACCAGCAGCTTAAGATTCGCCACAACCCGCGGCAGATTCATATTCACTATTTTATGAGCCTGCTCTGCGTCCATGATTTTTAAATCAAACAATACTTCGTCGCACATTTTCGCCAGCGGCAGCAAGCGACTGGCAGGAGCATCGCCCGCCGTTTCAATCGCACAGTGGACGCCCCAACGACGAATGCGCTGTAAAAACCGGGTGGCGAAAGGTGCCTGCATCAGTACCTCACCGCCCGACAGCGTCACGCCGCCGCCGGAGGTGCGAAAGAAAACATCATCTTTCATCACCTCATGTTCCAGCGCATCCAGGGTGATATCACGGCCAATCCGTTCAAACGCCCCGGAGGGACACTCGTCGGCATCACGCAAACACGGCGCGCAGTGCAGGCATTTACTTTGCCGCCGCACCGTCTCAATGCGCGGCGAGAGAGACTCAGGGTTCGCACACCACGGGCAGGTATGCGGGCAGCCTTTAAAAAAGACCACCGTGCGAATACCTTGTCCGTCATTCAGGGAATAGCGTTGAATATTGAAAATCCGCGCGACGTCCTCATCGCGCGACGCTAAAACCTTACAACTGATGTGCGGTGCGGCGGATGATGTCATCCTGAATCTCCTTCGACAACTCGACAAAGAAGGCGCTATACCCTGCTACACGAACCACCAGCCCGGCGAAATCCTGCGGTCGTAATTGCGCTTCACGCAACGTTTCGGCGTTTACCACGTTAAACTGAATATGCTGCAATTTAAGTTGAGTAAACGCGCGCAAGAAATCAGCCAGTTTACGTAAGCCTGTTTCGCCTTCGAGCGTCGCGGGCGTGAATTTCACGTTCAGCAAGGTCCCGTTAGACAGCAGTGTGTTATCCAGCTTGCTGACCGATTTCAGTACCGCCGTCGGCCCCTGCATATCCTGTCCGAGCATCGGTGAGAGTCCACCGTCCGCCAGTTGTTCCCCGGCGAAACGCCCGTCTGGCGTCGCACCGACAACCGCCCCCAGCGGCACATGCGCGGAAACGGTATAAGAGCCAGGCGTAAACTGCCCACCACGCGGGTTCTGGTATTTTTCTACCTCTTTGCAGTAGTGGCGCAGCAGCTCAGCGCTGATGTTGTCGACATCATCAATGTCGTTACCGTACTTTTCAAAGCGGTTGATCAGTCTGGCGCGAACTTTCTCCCCCTCCGGTGAGGCAAAATTGGCCTTCAATACGGAAAGTAACTCATCGAAACTCAGGCGTTTTTGCTCAAACACCAACCCATTAAGCGCATGCAAAGAGTCACTCAGGTTGGCGATACCAATCCCCTGCACCCCGGAGAAATTATAGCGTGCGCCGCCATCGGTAATGTCACGCCCCTTGTCCAGGCAATCGCTGATAAAGGACGAGAGCAGAGGCACAGGGGCCCAGTCACGGTGGCCGATATCGCAAATATTGCTACCTTCAACCATCAGCGCGATGTAATGGCTTATTTTGGCACGGATCTGCGCCAGTAATCCTTCATAACTCAGGGTAGTATTCCCCTCGTTTTCATGCAGACAAATTTCCATCACTTTCAGCAAATTGAACATGGCGATGTCATGCAGGCCATATGTTCTGCCCGGGATAGACAGTTCCACGCACCCGACGACCGCATAATCACGCGCGTCCTCCAGCGAAACGCCACGGTTCAGAAACGCGGGAATAACCACTTCATCATTAAAGATTTGCGGGATCCCGGTACCGAGACGAATGGTTTCTGCGGTTTTCATCAGGAATGGCGTATCGATAAGCGCATTAGTGCGCACGCCCAGATTCGGCTGCGGCAGTTGTACATTCTGGTAAGCGTCCAGGCACAGGAAGGAAAGCACGTTGACGGCGCTGCGCCCGTTCTCTGTCAGCCCGCCAAGCAGTGCGGTATACCCCGTCGGGAACCCGGCAAAATAGCGTGCGCTGCTCGTTGAACGCAGAAGCACGATGTCGTTGCATTTCACCCACAGCGACTCAAGCAACTCTTTCAGGAACGCCGGGTCTTCGCCTTGCGTCAGTGATGCCTGGTAAAACGGCAGCATGTACTGGTCAAAACGCCCCAGCGACAGCGAACTGGCATTGGATTCATATTGCAGAATGATGTTCATGTACCAGAACAGCTGGCACGCCTGCCAGAAAGTCTGGGGTTTATGCTGCGCGTTATGCCGCGAGTTGGCGGCAATGGTCAGTAACTCCTGGCGCCGCCCCGTATCCGGACACCCTTGCGCCATCTTTTCTGCCAGGACGGCATACCGCAGAATGTGACGCTGCGAGGCCTCAAGCAGCAGTAACGCCGCCTGATAGAAATGATTGTCCGGCTGCCGCTCGCTGTGCGCACGCATCTGTGATACCAGTTCGCCCAGCCCGTGGTTCAATAAATGGGGATAATCGATAATGATATGCCCCTGCCCTTTGTCAGTCTGGTTAACGCTAAAAATCTGGGTACTGACAGCGGCTTTCACCTCATCCGTCATTTGACCGTTGATGAAATCCTTCATCGAGCGTTTTTCCCAATAGGGGAAAAGCACATCACGATAGAGGCGTTTATCTTCTTCGCTGATGTCGAAACGGTCCTGGGGACGGGTCGGGAACTGGTCCAGCTCCTTCAACAACCAGTACGGATCCATTTCCGGAGACATAATGCCCGCACGGGGTTTGATGGTGCGGTTACCGGCGATCAGTTCCTCATCACGAATCGAAATCTCAACATGCTCAAGGATATACGCCGTCGCTTTCGCCCGACGTAAAATGACCGGCTCTCCTTCAGTTTGCTGATGGCTGGCGGTATACAACAGCGCACGCTCAAGTGAAATTTCACGGTTGTTCTGGAAGAGTGCCGCTTTTAAGCGATGGGTACGGGTGGTCATGAGGAACTCCTGTGGGGCCAAACCTATCAGGCTATCTTATTTGTCATTTTGAACCTGGGCAGTGCTCGTAACCCTCACGTACTACTTGTACGCTCGGGTTCCTGTGCGCTGTCCGTGTTCAAACTGCCTGCAACGATGACGCCTGATGAGATTTCCCCTTAAACTTAAAACTTGCTCTGATTCGTAGGCCGGATAAGCGAAGCGTCATCCGGCAAACAAAGCGGTTACGCTGTTTGCGCCAGATGCGCGCCAATCTTATTCATGATCGCGTCGGCGCGTTTTACCGCATCACTGATGTTGACGCGCACGATGGTCTTTCCGGCAAAGCGATCTTCAAATTTGATCCCGATATCTTTGGTCAGAATCACGATATCCGCGTCTTTCACATCCTCCGGCGTTAATTCATTTTCCAGACCAATCGAGCCCTGGGTCTCCACTTTTACGTCCCAGCCTTTTGCTTTTGCTGCGCTTTCCAGCGCCTCAGCGGCCATATAGGTATGTGCAACGCCTGAAGGGCATGCGGTTACTGCGATAATTTTCGTCATGGCTCATTCCTCACTTAATTCATTTCAAAATCTAAATCGAGATCGTCTTCTTTCTCATCGACCGAAGAAGCATTCTTCCGCGCCAGGCTTTTCAGCACGTTCACGCAGATCGCCGTGACGACCGCGCCCACCGCAACCGCGGCGACATAGCCCAGCTTGCCTTCAACCACTGGCAGAACGATGAGACCACCCCAACCGGCGTAGCACTGAGCGCCAAACAGAGCTGCAGTCACCGCGCCACAGGCAGAGCCCAACATAATGGAAGGAATAACGCGCAGCGGGTCCGCCGCGGCGAAAGGAATGGCGCCTTCGGTCACACCAACACAGCCCATCACCAGCGCCGCTTTACCGGCTTCACGTTCTTCAGAAGAGAAATTTTTACGGCCAATCAGCGTCGCCAGTCCTAAGCCCAATGGCGGAACGCAGATCCCCACCGCAGCAATGGCCACAACGGTATAAACCCCTTGCGCTACGCAAATCAGCATGAAGGCGTAAGCCACTTTGTTAATCGGGCCGCCCATATCAAAAGCCAGCATCAGCCCCATGATGACCGCTAACATCACAACGCTGCCCTGCTGCATCCCTTGCAGCCACTGGGTCAGGCTGGCCGTCAGCGCGCCCACTGGTTCACCCAGCCCCCACATCATGATGCCTGCGGTGATAAAGGTACCGACAATAGGGATCACAAAGATCGGCATCACCGAACGCAACACCTTATGAACAGGGATCTTTTTCAGGTAATGGACGACAATGCCGCCGATAATCCCGGCAATTAGCGCCCCGAAGAACCCCGCGCCAAAGCTATTCCCCACCCAGGCACCAATCGCGCAAGGCGCCAGTGCGGAACGTTCTGCAATTGAATAACCGATGTACGCCGCAAGAAATGGCACCATCAGCGTTAATCCAGCGACACCAATATCAAACAATTTTTTGAGATTAGGATCGGTGGCGGCATCCGGTACTGCACCTTTGCCGTACAGCATGACAGAAATCGCCAGTAATATGCCGCCTGCTACGACAAAGGGGATCATATGCGACACACCCGTCATAAGATGCTGCCGGGTATTTTTCAGGATCTGCACCAACTCTTTCATAAGCTGCTCCCGGGCTGGTAAAAGCCCATATCCATAATGTTGTTGAGGCAAACAATAGGCAATCCGGAACAGCGCAGACAGTGGATAAAAAGGCCATTTACTGGATTTTTGTAATGTCAGTACAAAAATGAGATCCGCCTCATAAGTTATGAAATATCAGAACCCGCAGATAATCCGCCGACTTGTGAAGTATCTCGCACTTTCTGGCTTACATTACATTTGTCCAGCTTTTGGCAGATTTGTCACATGGCAGGAGGCAACGAAGCCCTTTTATTCTGTAACCAGAAAATCGTTATGGGAGAGAGGCAATGGCCCTGATTGTGGAATTTACCTGTGAGCTGCCCAATGGCGTCCATGCACGTCCGGCAAGCCATGTTGAAACGCTGTGCAATACGTTTACCTCACACATTGAGTGGCACAACCTTCGTACCGATCGTAAGGGAAACGCCAAAAGCGCGCTGGCGCTAATTGGCACCGATACGCTGGCAGGGGACAACTGCCGGTTACTGATCTCAGGCGCCGATGAGGCCGACGCCCACCGACGTCTGGCGCAATGGTTACGAGACGAATTCCCCCACTGCGATGCGCCGCTGGCAGAAGTCAAAGATAGCGAATCAGAGCCGCTTCCAACGTCACTGACTCACCTCAACCCTCAGCTTTTCCGCGCCCGCAGCGTCTGTAGTGGTAGCGCAGGCGGCATATTGACGCTGCTTTCCTCGCTGGATCTCAATGCCCTCGGCGATCTCCCGGTCGCGAAAGACACAGAAAGCGAGCAGTCAGCGCTGGATCGCGGCTTAACGCTGCTGATGAAAAACATTGAGTTTCGTTTGCTGGACAGCGACGGGGCGACCAGCGCGATTCTGGAAGCGCATCGTTCATTGGCGGGCGATACCTCTTTGCGTCAACATCTGCTGTCAGGCGTCACCCGGGGACTAAGTTGCGCCCAGGCAATTGTGGAAAGCGCCAACCATTTTTGTGATGAGTTCGCCCGCTCCAGCAGTAGCTATTTGCAGGAGCGTGCGCTGGATGTACGCGATGTCTGCTTTCAGTTGTTGCAGCACATTTACGGCGAACAACGCTTTCCGGCACCGGGTAAACTGACGCAACCCGCCATCTGTATGGCCGAAGAACTCACACCGAGCCAGTTTCTTGAGCTGGACAAAACGTTCCTCAAAGGCCTGCTGCTGAAAAGTGGCGGCACCACGTCACACACGGTGATTCTTGCCCGTTCGTTCAATATCCCCACGCTGGTTGGCGTGGAAATCGACAGCTTAACGCCCTGGCTGCAACAGACGGTTTATATCGACGGGAATGCGGGCGCTATCGTCGTGGCCCCGGACGAACCGGTCGCGCGCTACTATCAGCAGGAAGCTCAAGTTCAGGCGATCCTGCGTGAACAACAGCGCGTCTGGCTGACTCAGGAAGCACGCACGGCTGACGGCATCCGTATGGAAGTCGCAGCAAACATCGCCCACTCCGTGGAAGCGCAAGCGGCATTCGGTAACGGGGCGGAAGCCGTTGGTCTCTTTCGTACCGAAATGCTGTATATGGACCGCATCAGCGCGCCTGGCGAGGGGGAGTTATACAACATTTTTTGTCAGGCGCTGGAATCCGCGCAAGGGCGCAGCATTATTGTGCGCACCATGGATATTGGCGGTGATAAACCGGTTGATTACCTTAATATTCCTGCCGAAACCAACCCTTTCCTCGGCTATCGCGCGGTGCGTATTTATGAAGAATATGCCGCGCTGTTTACCACGCAGTTACGCGCGATCCTGCGCGCATCGGCACACGGCAAGCTGAAAATTATGATCCCGATGATCTCCTCAATGGAAGAGATCCTGTGGGTGAAAGAGAAACTGGCGGAAGCCAAACAGCAGCTACGCAATGAGCACATCGCGTTTGATGAGACGATCCCGCTCGGCATCATGCTGGAAGTTCCGTCGGTGATGTTTATCATCGATCAGTGTTGCGAAGAGATTGATTTCTTTAGTATTGGGAGTAACGACCTGACGCAATACCTGCTGGCCGTCGACCGCGATAACGCCAAAGTCACCCGCCACTACAACAGTCTGAATCCGGCCTTTCTGCGCGCTCTGGATTTCGCCGTACAGGCGGTACATCGTCAGGGGAAATGGATTGGCCTGTGCGGCGAACTGGGCGCGAAAGGCTCTGTTCTGCCACTTCTCGTTGGCCTGGGACTGGACGAAATCAGCATGAGCGCGCCGTCGATTCCGGCTGCCAAGGCACGAATGGCGCAACTCGACAGCCGTGCCTGCCGTCAGTTGTTGAACCAGGCGATGGCCTGTCGCACCTCGCTGGAAGTTGAGCATCTGCTGGCGCAGTTCCGCATGACCCAACAGGATGCACCACTGGTCACCGCTCAGTGCATCACGCTGGACAGTGACTGGCGCAGCAAAGAAGAGGTCATCAAAGGCATGACTGACAATCTGTTGCTGGCGGGTCGTTGCCGTTATCCGCGTAAACTGGAAGCCGATCTGTGGGCGCGCGAAGCGGTCTTCTCCACCGGGCTGGGCTTCGGCTTCGCCATTCCGCACAGCAAATCTGAACATATTGAGCAATCCACCATCAGCGTGGCGCGCCTGCAAGCGCCCGTGCGCTGGGGTGATGACGATGCGCAGTTCATCATCATGCTGACGCTTAACAAACACGCCGCGGGCGACCAGCATATGCGGATATTCTCGCGCCTGGCACGCCGCATCATGCATGAAGAATTCCGCAATGCGCTGGTCAATGCCGCGTCTGCTGACGCTATCGCCAGCCTGCTGCAACACGAGCTTGAACTTTAAGAGGAAGCAAAATGGAACTGTATCTGGATACCGCAAACGTCGCTGAAGTTGAACGTCTGGCCCGTATCTTCCCTATCGCCGGCGTCACAACGAATCCGAGTATTGTGGCAGCGAGCAAAGAATCCATCTGGGATGTACTGCCTCGCCTGCAAAAAGCCATTGGTAAAGAGGGCATCCTGTTCGCTCAAACCATGAGTCGCGATGCGCAGGGCATGGTGAGCGAAGCCAAACGCCTGCATGAAGCGGTTCCGGGCATTGTGGTGAAAATTCCGGTCACCTCCGAAGGTCTGGCGGCAATCAAACAACTGAAAAAAGAGGGAATTACCACGCTGGGGACTGCCGTTTACAGCGCATCCCAGGGACTGTTGGCGGCGCTGGCGGGGGCGAAGTATGTCGCGCCTTACGTGAACCGCGTCGATGCCCAGGGTGGAGACGGGATCCGTACGGTACAGGAGTTGCAGACATTGCTGGAACTGCATGCGCCCAACTGTATGGTGTTGGCGGCCAGTTTTAAAACGCCGCGTCAGGCACTGGATTGCTTACTGGCGGGCTGCGAGGCAATCACACTTCCTTTAGATGTAGCGCAACAAATGCTCGATACCCCTGCGGTAGAGTCAGCGATAGAGAAGTTTGAGCAAGACTGGAAAAACGCATTTGGTAATATCAACCTTTGAGGGAATTGAAATATGGATCGGATTATTCAATCACCTGGTAAGTACATCCAGGGAGCAGATGTCATCACACGTCTTGGTGAATACCTCAAACCGCTGGCAGAGCGCTGGTTGGTGGTCGGAGATAAATTTGTTTTAGGCTTTGCTCAGGGCGAACTGGAAAAAAGTTTTAAAGACGCGGGGATTGCGTTTGAAATAGCGCCGTTTGGCGGTGAATGCTCACAAAACGAGATCAATCGTCTGCGCGACGTGGCGGAAAAAGCCCAATGCGGCGCCGTTCTCGGCATTGGCGGGGGTAAAACGCTGGACACCGCAAAAGCCCTTGCCCATTTTATGAACATCCCTGTGGCAGTGGCGCCAACCATCGCATCAACTGACGCACCGTGCAGCGCCCTGTCCGTTATCTATACCGATAACGGTGAATTTGACCGTTATCTTCTGCTACCGCACAACCCGCATATGGTTATCGTCGACACTAAAATCGTTGCCGGTGCGCCAGCACGTTTGTTAGCGGCAGGGATTGGCGATGCGCTGGCAACCTGGTTCGAAGCCCGCGCCTGCGCACGCAGTGGCGCAACCACCATGGCGGGCGGAAAATGCACTCAGGCCGCCCTGTCACTGGCTGAACTCTGCTACAACACGCTGATTGAAGAGGCTGAAAAAGCGATGCTGGCCGCCGAGCAGCATGTCGTCACCCCGGCGCTGGAACGCGTGATTGAGGCGAACACCTATCTGAGCGGCGTCGGCTTTGAGAGCGGCGGTCTGGCAGCGGCCCACGCGATCCACAACGGCCTGACGGCAATCCCGGATGCGCACCACTACTATCACGGTGAAAAAGTGGCATTTGGTACGCTGACCCAACTGGTACTGGAAAACGCCCCGGTTGAAGAGATTGAAACCGTTGCCGCCCTGTGCCATTCCGTGGGCCTGCCGATCACCCTGGCGCAACTGGATATCAAACAGGATATTCCGACTAAAATGCGCATTGTGGCAGAAGCTTCTTGTGCGGAAGGCGAAACCATTCATAACATGCCTGGCGGCGTTACGCCGGATCAGGTTTACGCGTCGTTGCTGGTTGCCGACCAGTACGGTCAGCGCTACCTGCAAGAGTGGGAATAAGCACCAAATAATAATCCCCGCGTCAGCGGGGATTATTTTAGCGATAACGACTTACAGCAGGTCGAAACGGTCCAGGTTCATCACTTTCACCCATGCCGCGACAAAGTCCTTCACAAACTTCACGTGCGCATCGCTACCGGCATACACTTCCGCCAGCGCACGCAGCACCGCGTGAGAACCAAACACCAGGTCTGCACGGGACGCGGTGTATTTCACTTCACCACTCTGACGATCGCGACCTTCAAACTGTTCGTTTGACTCATCAACCGGTTTCCATTCGTGACGCATATCCAGCAGGTTAACGAAGAAGTCATTGCTGAGTACGCCCGGGCGTTCGGTAAAGACGCCGTGCTTACTGCCATCGAAGTTCGCGCCAAGAACGCGCAGCCCCCCCACCAGCACGGTCATTTCCGGTGCGGTCAGGGTCAACTGCTGCGCTTTATCGATCAGCAAAGACTCTGTTGGTGCCACGCCAGGCTCACCACGATAGTTACGGAAACCATCAGCGACAGGTTTGAGCAGTTCAAACATCTCAATGTCGGTTTGATCCTGACTTGCGTCCACACGGCCCGGGGTGAACGGAACGTGAATACTGACCCCTGCGGCGCTGGCGGCTTGTTCAACCCCTACAACACCTGCCAGAACAATGATATCAGCCAGGGAGGCTTTACCGGAATCACGCTGGATTTTTTCCAGAACCGGCAATGCACGTACGGCAATCGCATTGACATCCCAGCCGCGCTGCGGCGCTAATGCCAGACGCGCACCGTTCGCCCCACCGCGTTTGTCACCACCACGGAAAGTAGAGGCAGAGGCCCATGCGACTGAAACCAGTTCACTCACCGAGAGTCCGGAATCCGCAATCGCAGATTTCAGTTTCAGGATGTCTTCTTCTGTCGGATGGAAGGTCGGACGCGGCAGCGGATCCTGCCAGATTAAATCTTCTTTTGGTACTTCCGGTCCGATGTAACGCGCTTTTGGCCCCATATCGCGGTGCGTCAGTTTAAACCACGCACGGGCAAAGGCTTCGTTAAAGGCCTGCGGATCGTTCAGGAAACGACGGGAAATTTTCTCAAATTCCGGATCAAAGCGCAGCGTCAGGTCGGTGACCAGCATGGTGGGCTTACGTTTTTTCGACGGATCGAACGGATCAGGAATGATTTCCGGAGCATCGACCGCTTCAAACTGGATTGCGCCAGCCGGGCTGCGTGTCTGCACCCATTCATATTTGAACAGGTTCTCGAAGAAGTAGTTGCTCCACTGCGTTGGAGTTTGCGTCCAGACCACTTCCAGTCCGGAAGTAATGGCATCGGCGCCTACACCACTGCCAAAATCACTTTTCCAGCCTAACCCCTGGTTTTCAAGCGGCGCGACTTCCGGATCCGGGCCGACATGCGTCGCCGGACCTGCACCGTGGGTTTTGCCCAGAGTGTGACCGCCCGCAATCAGCGCGACGGTTTCTTCATCGTTCATTCCCATGTTGCCAAAGGTTGCACGAATCGCTGAGGCCGCAGAAAGAGGTTCACCGCTGGCGTTAGGGCCTTCCGGGTTAACGTAGATAAGCCCCATCTCGGTTGCCGCTAAAGGACGTTTTGCCAGTTCTTCCGGGTCGCGATGCGCAAGCCATGTTTTCTCATCGCCCCAGTTCACATCCATATCCGGTTCCCAGACGTCTTCGCGGCCCGCACCAAAACCAAAGGTACGGAACCCCGAATTTTCCAGTGCGACGTTACCCGCCAGAATAAACAGATCGGCCCAGGAAATTTTTTGTCCGTATTTTTGCTTAATAGGCCACAGCAGACGACGCGCCTTGTCGAGGCTCACGTTATCCGGCCAGGAGTTCAGAGGAGCAAAACGCTGTTGACCACGACCCGCACCGCCACGTCCATCAACAGAACGGTAAGTACCAGCCCCGTGCCAGGCCATGCGGATAAACAGACCGGCGTATGTTCCCCAGTCGGCAGGCCACCACGGTTGAGATTCGGTGAGCAGCGCTCTGAGGTCGCCTTTCAGGGCGGAATAATCTAATTTGCTGAATTCTTTACGGTAATCGAACTCTTCACCTAACGGGTTCGAACGACTGGAGTGTTGATTTAACAGGTCGACGCGGAGCTGATTTGGCCACCAGTCACGGCTGGTGGTTCCTGCTCCAGCGCTCTGATCGTGGCCGCCCTGGTGGAAAGGACATTTTCCGGCGGGCGTCGGGTTATGAATATCGTCTGGCGTGCTCATCTATATGCTCCCTTTACAGTGTTTACATTACGATATACACCTACAGAGATAAGATATAGTCGAAATAATCCACAGATTCGATAGCCAGTGCCTTTTATATTTTTCGTTACAGAGATGTAGATCAAAATGAGGTGTAAAAAAACCCTCCGCAGAGGGTCTGGGCATTTATAAACCCGGTCTGACACCGAGCGTGTGACAAATCGCGAAACTCATTTCAGCGCGGTTAAGTGTATAGAAGTGAAAATCTTTTACCCCTTCCCGGCTTAAAATTTTCACCATGTCCATGGCGATATTCGCCCCCACCAGCTTGCGGGTTTCCGCGTCATCGTCGAGGCCGTTAAACATTTGTGACATCCACGCCGGGATACGAACGTTGGTCATATCAGCAAACTTCTTCGCCTGCTTAAAGTTCGAGACCGGCAGAATACCCGGAATGATTTCCACATCAATACCCGCAGAGACGCAGCGGTCGCGAAAACGCAGGTAGCTTTCGACGTCAAAGAAGAATTGAGTGATGGCGCGATTTGCACCGGCATCCACTTTACGTTTCAGATTGAGCAGATCCGCCTGCGCGCTTTTTGCCTCCGGGTGGACTTCCGGATAAGCGGCGACAGAGATATCAAAATCAGCCACCTCTTTAAGCAGGCTCACGAGGTCCGCGGCGTACATTTCTGGTTTACCACTACCGGCAGGCAGATCGCCGCGCAGCGCAACAATGTGGCGAATACCGTTATTCCAGTAATCCTGGGCGATGGTGCGCAGTTCGTCACGCGTGGCGTCAATACAGGTAAGATGCGGTGCAGCTTCCAGACCCGTACGATCTTTAATACCTTTAATAATGCTGTGCGTGCGGTCGCGCTCGCCAGAGTTCGCGCCATAAGTCACCGAAACAAACTTCGGCTTCAGGCTGCTCAGGCGATCGATAGAGTTCCACAGGGTTTGCTCCATTTCACTGGTGCGCGGCGGGAAAAACTCGAACGAAACGTTAATCTGACCCTGGACTTCCGCCAGGCTCTGATTCAGGGCTTCCCGCTGGTTGGCGTGAAAAAAGCTCATACCTTACCTCATCAATCACTTGTCATTATATGTTGTGTTGTGAACATCTATCCGTTTAGACGTCCAGATGTAAAAATGACGGAAAAGCGGGATGACGTCAACTGAAAAATCACTGTTGATGGTGAGGAAAAATCAGGGAAGATGAAAAATTTTCACGTCAGGCGGAAATATCAGCAGTCAGCGTCATGTTTTTAAGCCACTGCAAGCGCGTAGCGTTCTCTGGCAACATCACTAGCCCTGCATGCAGACGTAACGCATCGTCACCTAACGGGCGAAACACCACGCCCTGACGCTGAATCGCGGCAAACGAGGCGGGAAGTAAGCTCAGACCGTCGCCATGGGCAATGCGTGCAAGCAGAACGTCATGCTCCAGCGGCTCCTCAAGACATGCAGGTGTGTAACCGACCCGGCGAAAGTGCTCCCGGGTGTAGTCAAAGAAGGCGGGATTGCGCTCCCGGTTAAACCAGAACAGCGGCCGCGCATTGAGTGACGCCAGCAGAAGGGATGCTCTGTGCGATTCTGCCCAGAGAGCAGGCAATGAGGCAATCAGCGGTTCCTGCCAGTCAAGCGGTGTTACAGCAACTCCCGCCGTTTCCAGCGGCAACGCCACCACGGCGGCATCCAGTTTTCCGCGCCGGACCTGACGCACCAGCTCAGGCGAACTTTGGCGCACAATCCGTAGTGACTCGACCTGGCTATTCACCTGCGTTTCCAGCGAAGCAAAGATCCCCTGCTCAAAGGCTGTCGTTAAGCCCAGCCGCAGCGACCTCACACCGTCTTGTGCCAACTGACTCAGGGCTGCGTAAGTTTTATCCTGCAGTTCCAGTAGCGGACGCACCAGCTCCAGCACGCGAGCGCCCTCATCCGTTAGCATCAGGCCTTTGGTATGACGAACAAAAAGCCTTACCCCCAGCCGTTCTTCAAGCTGGCGAATATGGCGGCTAAGCGGTGGCTGCGACATAAACAGTCGCTGCGCCGCCCGGCTCATGTTGTTCTCTTCCGCCACTACCGCAAAGTAGCGCAGCAGGCGGATATCCAGAGAGTGCAGAGGGGGTGTTGTCATACCGAAAAGGTATCACGGAAACGGTATTATCCAAATGATTCCGCCCGCCCTATCCTCACGCCATACATGACACAAACGAGGAAAACACCATGCATTCGGAACGTTTTATTACCGGTCAAAACATGTTGCAGCAGGTCGATGGCAAAGGCGGCGATGCCGTCGTTGAGAGCCTGAAGGACATTGCTCCCGACTTCGTCCGTTATCTGATTGAGTTTCCTTTTGGCGACATCTATTCCCGGCCTGGGCTGGATTTACGCGGTCGGGAAATCGCTACCGTTGCCGCCTTAACCGCACTGGGCAACGCCGCACCGCAGCTCAAGGTTCACATTGCAGCCGCGCTGCATGTCGGGTTAACGCAGGAGGAGATTATTGAGGTGATAATGCAGATGGCAGTATATGCAGGCTTTCCAGCCGCGTTAAACGGCCTGTTCGCCGCCAAAGAGGTGTTTGCCGGCCGGTAACGCGCCGGCCAGCATGATTGACGAACCGTAGGCCGGATAAGCGCAGCGCCATCCGGCAAAAAACTACAACAGTTGCGCCAGACGATTGATATCCGACTGAATCGCCCCGGCGGTCACGTCGCGACCCGCGCCGGGTCCACGAATGACCAGCGGGTTATCGCGATACCAGCGGCTTTCAATGGCAAAGACGTTATCGCACGGCAGCAGCGCCGCCAGCGGATGCTCCGGACGCACCGCTTCCACGCCAACGCGCGCTTTACCGTTGGCGTCAAAACGCGCCACGTAACGCAGTACCAGTCCCATTTCCCGGGCTGCTTCCAGACGTTGCACCATCTGGTCGTTCAGTTCATCCCCATTTTCAAAGAAATGGTCGATGGACCCCTCTTCACAGTGTGCAGGAACCAGTGATTCAACGCGAACCTGATCCGGCTCGATGTCGTAACCCGCTTCACGCGCCAGAATCACCAGCTTACGCATCACATCTTTACCCGACAGATCGACACGCGGATCCGGCTCCGTCAGCCCCTGCTGCCAGGCCTGATCCACCAGATCGGTGAACGGTACAGAACCGTCGAATTGCAGGAACAGCCAGGAGAGCGTGCCGGAGAAGATCCCGCTGATCGACAAAATCGTGTCGCCACTGTCGATTAAATCTCGCACGGTGTGGTTGATAGGTAACCCTGCGCCTACGGTGGCGTTATACAGCCAGTGACGCCCGGTTTTATCAAACGCATCGTGGATCTGGCGATACTTATTACTGTTGCTCGCCCCGGCCAGTTTATTGGCGCTGATTACATGGAAGCCGTGGCTGGCGAAATCGAGATACTGATCCGCCAGTTGTTCGCTGGCGGTCACATCCAGCACCACCAGGTCATCGTAGGGATGCGCACGCATCCACAGGAACAGTGACTCTTCATCCTGCTCAATGGCTTCATCATTGAAGAATGCCAGTGCGCGGCTGGCATCCAGCCCTTCGTAGTTCAGCAGGCTGCGACGGCTATCCACCACGCCTGCCAGCACAAATTCAAAACCGGTACGCGCCGAGAGGGTACTCTGCTCGCGGGCGAACAGTTCCAGCCAGCGTGAACCGATATTACCCTTACCAAAGAGCACCAGGCCAATACGTTTCTCCGCGCGGAAAATCGACTGGTGCAACCCCTGAATCAGGCTCTCCGTCGGGCCGGTACGCAGAACAGCCACGAGGCTTATCCCCTCTTCCGACTGCCAGGTAAACTCCACCGGCTGCCCTTTCAGTTGCTGCCAGAAACGGTGGCAATGCAGCGGATTACGGGTGACGCCCGCTCCCACCATCGCCACCAGTGCCAGTCCCTGACGCAAACGCAGTTCGCCCGGCAAACCCGCGTCATCAAGAATGCGCAGGGCGCTGTCAGCCACTTCCGAGGTGTAGCAGAATTGCAGAAGCTGGCGATCGGTATGCACGCCAACGGCCAGCGGACGTACCTGCGCACGTTTGAGGATCTGATCGATATCTTTATGCGCCTGCCTGAAGTCCTGGCTGGCCGGAACCTGAAATTCAATCAAACAGACATCATCATGGCTGGTCACGATACGCGCGCCGGTCCCGGATGCCAGAACGCGTTCAATGCGCGTGGAGCCTTGATCCGGCGTATAACTACAGCGTAATTGCAGATCGATATCGCTGCCGGACACCGGCTGCAACGTGCGGGCGTGCAGAACCGGTGCCGCCAGACGCGCCAGCTCACTGGCTTCATCCAGACGCAGCAGCGGTAACAGGCAGGCATCTTTGACTTTGCGCGGGTCGGCGCTGTACACCCCAGCCACATCACTCCAGATGGTCACGCGAGAGACACCCGCCAGCGCGCCAATCTGGGTGGCGGAATAGTCAGAACCGTTACGGCCCAGCAGCACCGTTTCACCTGCCTGGCTGCGGCTGATAAAGCCCGTGACAACCAGACGCTTCCCCGGATGCTGGATCAGCAGTTGTTGCAGTAACGGGTAAGAAAGGCCCTCGTCCACCTGCGGCTGCGCGGCACGCTCGGCACGCAGAAATTCACGCGCATCCAGCCAGGCCGATTCCATACCTTGCTGGTTCAGCACGGCAGACATCAGACGGGCAGACCAGATTTCACCGTGGCCCACCACTTCCGCATAGACGGCGTCAGTGACGCCGCTGTCCAGCAAATTTGCCAGACGTTCCAGGTCGCTGATAAACAGGCGGGTTAAACCCTCCGCCACGTCGGTGGGAAGCAGGCCGCTAATCAGTTCACACTGATAGCGACGTAATGTTTGTTGCACCTGATGCGCAGAGAGGCGATCGGTCTGGCTTAATTTCAGCCAACTGATCAACTGGTTGGTCGTACTGCCCGCAGCGGAAACCACCATCATGTCGTCAGGCCGTGAGTATTCCGCCATGATGCCTGCGACGCGCAGATAACACTTCACGTCAGCCAGGCTACTCCCACCAAATTTGTGCAGTTGACGACCCTTCGCCCCTGCCTGCGCAATCACACTCATGTTTACCCCTTGTTTGCAGCCCGGAAGCCATTTTCCAGGTCGGCAATTAAATCTTCGCCATCTTCAATACCGGTGGAG
>OKVW01000451.1_pt1 | contig 24418 bp, 10 predicted proteins | sample 1606991 | NCBI WGS metagenome assembly OKVW01 (sample SAMN03281021, study PRJEB24777) | human gut metagenome | isolation source: fecal sample PR177 from 1 month old male Malay infant, vaginal delivered...
TACAATCAAGAGAGAATACATTTCAGCAAGTTGTACGGAAAGAAAAATTAAAGCAATTCCTTCATGAAACAACCCTAACCACGAGAGTAATTATCTTGTAAACATGCCCCTTTTTTGGTAAAATAAAAAAAGGGGCATGTTTACAATTTATTTACTCATGCTGGTAATGATATAAAAAGGAAGGTGATATTTTGGATGTTAGTTTATAAGAGAGATGTGCTAGAATTGCTAAAAGAAGCTGGGTACACAACCACAAGATTGAGACGGGAAAAGCTTCTAGGCGAGAACGCAATACAATATATTCGGGAAAAGAAGCCAATAGGCGCGAAAGCCCTCGACAAAGTCTGTGAGTTGCTGAATTGCCAACCCGGCGAGTTGCTGGAGTATGTGCCGAATAGTGAACAAAAAAAAGAATAAGAGAGTAATCCCCAAAGTTGTATTAGTCCGTAAATACATGCCGACTAATATTATCTGGCCAACTGGATTACATGGTTCTTTTAGTCCCGGTGCATTACAGGCAAATTAATCCTCCCCATCACTTGGGTAAGGGTGATGGATTATCTAAAGAAGAACGGGTAGTCACCCTGGAATATAAAAACAAAAGGATTATTATTAAGAAAGCTGAACCAGAAAACAATAGCAGTACTTTATTTAAACAAGGGAGATAGCTATGAAAAAAAGAATTATTTCTATATTATTATCGTCTACACTTATATTATCAATGCTCGCATCTAATATCGCTTATGCAGCTCCTGATAATAAAACAAACACAGTTTCTGGATATATTGAAACAGAAGCACTGACAGAATATATTTATGAAACCGAATTTCCAGAAGATTTTTCAGAAATGGTATCAGAAGGTTTTCAGGAAACAGAAGCATCCACTTCGGAAACTGCTCTCGTTGAAAAAGAACCAGAAACTGAAACTCAATCAGCATTAAACGAAGAGACAGAGGAAAACACCAATAACTCCTCTGCTTCCATTAAGTCTTCAGCAGAATTGGAAAGTACTGCTCAAGTAGGGGATGTTTTTTCTGATCGATTTGGCAAATATCAAGTGTTGACTGTTGGTGACACTCCAACTGCAGCAATTATAGATGATCCTTACGTTGACGTATTTGGCAATTTCTCACATGGGGATCCAAATAAACCCTGGACTGCAGAGTATAAAAATGCAGAATATTCTATTACAGAAATTCATTGTGAAATTCTTGGTTCTGGAACCGCAAAAATCCCTGAAGGCATAACTTATATATCTAATGGTGCATTTTCCAAATGTGCTATTAAAAATATAGAAATCCCTGCCTCATTGGAGCACTTTGATGAGGACCATACCCTCCATAATCTTGAAAGTATAACTGTCGCTGAGGATAACCAGCATTACAAGGTGGTAGACGGCGCACTTTTAACCAAGGATGGTACCAAATTGATCCTTTATCCAGCAATGCTCCCTGGGGATAGCTACACTTCGCCGGATTCAGTTCTTAGTGTCGAAGAAGATGCTTTTTATAACAATGCATATTTAAAAACTATTAACTTAACTAAAGTGGAAAAGATTGAAGACTATGCATTTTATAAAATGAATAGTATTGAAATTTTAAATTTTCCATCCACTTTGATTAACTTAAGTACTATGTATTGTATCTATAAATGTTATACATTAAAACAAATAAATGTTGAAGATGGAAATATTATGCTTCATGATGAAAATGGTGTACTATATTATAAAAGTGGTAACGAATATATGTTAGCATCATATCCCGCATCATATCCTGCCGCCTCATATACAATTCCTTATGGTGTCAATTCCATCTGTCAATTTGCCTTTAGTGGTACATCATATACAAAAGAAGTTATTATACCTTCTACAGTAAAAAAAATACGTTCCAACGCTATAGATGGAACACAGGTACCAATAGAATTCATACTTCAATTTACTGATCCGTTGTCGTTGTCGCAAAGTTCTTTTCATGCTCTCTATTCAGGTAGTAAATTATTTGTTGAAGGTGATAAAATAAAAGATGGATTTCGTAAAGATTTTTTAACTACCCGCATAGATGATAATGGAGGTACCAAGATTGATACGGAAACACCCATTATCGTGGATTATGAAAAGGCAGTTTCCCGCATTGAAAACTGGTATGTTCAGAATGGAAAAAAATATTATTATGATCGCGAAGGGAATTTAGCAGAGGGGCTACATGAAATTAGTGGATCCACTTACTTTTTTGGAAAAAACCATGAAATGCAGACCGGCTTTCAGGATGCTGATGGCAAGACGTATTATTTTTCTCCGGAAAACGGGCAAAGGCTGCTTCGTACCGGTATAGTCCCGATAGAGGATAAAAAATATTATATTAATTCTGATTATTCTATTTATAAAGAACCAGAATTAAATTTTGACAATCGGATCTACTACTTGGATACCAATACAGGTGAAATTATTTGTGACAGCCTTAGTCATTCCTATGGTCCATGGCAGGAAACGGTTGCGGCTACCTGTACGGATGATGGCTCACATTCCCATACCTGCATCAAATGCAGCCGTACCGAAACACTGGCTGTTCCAAAATTGCAGCATCAGTTTGGAGATTGGAAAATAACAGCTTCGCCCACCTGTGTTTCATCCGGCAAAAAAATCCACACCTGCATTCTCTGCCAGATGAGCGAAGAGCAGACTATTCCAGCCTCTCATGTTCCTGGTAATTGGACCATAACCAAGCAGCCGACCTGCCGTTCAAACGGCACCAAAACGTTGAAATGTACCATATGTGGAGAAATCTTGCAAACTGCTAATATCCAACAGACAGCACACAAATACGGAAACTGGAAAATACAGCGGCAGGCTACTTATGACCGCCATGGCAGCAAGGAACGAACCTGCAGTCTTTGCGGCACAACAGATCAGGCTGTTATTCCGAGGCTTTTGCGTGCGGATATATCCAAAGTTTCCGTATCCTCTGTCAAACAGAAAATCTACAATGCAAAATCACAACGACCTTCCGTCAGACTTAAGATAAACGGCCAGACCCTTAAAAAGAATGTAGACTACTCGATTTCATACTCCAATAATAAGAATCCAGGCAAGGCAACAATTCGCTTAACCGGGAAGGGCGCTTTTTATGGAACAAAAAAAGTGTATTTTTACATTGCACCCAAAGCTCCGGGAATCCGCCGTGTAGATAGCAGGAAAAAAGCTTTTTCCATACAGATAAAAAAAGCTTCCGGATCCACTGGGTCACAGCTCCTTTATTCAGCAAGCAAAAGCTTTAAAAACCGAAAATATGTAAGCTTTAGTGGCAGCTCCAAAACCATCGGAAAGTTAAAATCAAAGAAAACTTACTATGTGAAGATCCGTTCGTATAAAAAAGTGGGCAGTAAAAAAATATATGGCTCTTATTGCAGAGTTCATAAAGTTAAAATAAAATAAAAGCTGCCTTTCAGAAAATGCCCCTCACACCCTAATTAACCGGTGTGAGGGGCATTTTCTATTTATTCATATACTGCTCTTTTATAACTTTTATGGCTTGTTCAAAATCTTCCCTGCTTTTCAGCCCTTTCATTAGTTCTTTTATTTCCAGCACCTGCTCATGAGTATAATTGTAGGTTTCAACCGGTGTTTCATTCTCCAGGATCGCCCGGAGTTCTTCCTTATCCCATTTGGAATGCTCGTCCAGCGTATCCAGGTGTTTCAGGGATATGAACCGAACATATTCAATATTGTCCGCTGTCAGTTCTGCCGGCTCTACAGAAGTCAGCTTCATCGTCTTCTGCGTTTCTTTTCCAAACCGGTCCGTCACGGAATAAGTTACAAAGTATTCCCCGACGTCATGGATATCACCAGGCTGTATTATACTATTTGAGGAGTCTTGTATCGTATTAATTTTGATTTTGTCCTGGATATTAATGATATTTCCATCTATATCAGTAAGACCCTGATATTTCGCCTCGTCATCTTCTATATCATTGGCTTTAGCGTAACTTAGCAAATCGCTTTCCGTTAGAGGACTCATCCTTAGTTCTTCCGTTGTTAGTACCAGATTTTCCGGTACTTTTAAGGTTGGATAATTGTTATACAGTACCCTTACATCACTTACTTTGGTGGTAACATTTCCAGCACTATCCTCTACCAGGAATGTAAGCTTATGATTTACCTCTTCATCTTCAACCATTCCTTTTTTATCATATGTATCTAAAATATAATTTACTGGCATATCTGTATCATACGTAATTTTATTCGGTGTTGGTTTATATCCATTTTGTATTGGTAGATACTCAATCTCAATAATTTTTACATTTTTGTCAAGAAGATGTGGGTTGTTTTTTTCACCGGTTTGAGTAATACCATCCTCTTTATCTGTTGCCCCAAGTTTAGAGAAATATATTTCTCCCATTAATTGCTCCTTTGTAACCGTTTCTCCTTCGTAAAACTCTAGTACTGTAGTATCAATAGTAGGAGCCTCGTCCCATATAGCATTTAAATCTACCTGATAATCATAGTCGACATCGTTTATCACTCTAGATACAGGCACACCGTATTTTTGAACAAGAGACATTACCGTGATTTCATTTATACTATTAGCTCTTAAGCTCTTTTCTTTAATGAACGGAATAAGATTTTTATCAAAATCTTTTTCAGGTATAATAATCTGACCTGGATAAAATGCTGTTTGGTCGGGTTGTTTAACCGCTTCTGGATCCCATCCAGCATATGAATGTTCCTCAAAAGTAAATTCATTATCACGAATGGTATACTCCGAAGTTAATGGCACAACATCACTTTCCATACTGCCCGATCCACCGTTAGGTAAATAATTAATTAGTACTTTCTTCCCATCCAATAAAACCTGGTATGGGTAGGCAGCATCTACACCCGCCTGATCATCTATCAAAATATCCCGTGCATCAGCAAATCCTTGCGTTCGTTCTTCCAATGAATACAAGCTCGTTTGCTCTGAAGTATTAAATTTATAATTAGCCAGTATCCTCCCCTTAAAGGTGTCCTCTTCTGCCATGGATGTTATGAATTTGGAAGTACACTTGCCTTCCACTGTTATAAAGTGATCTGGGGTAATGAAAATATCCTGTGATACATTTGGCGCACCTTTTACATTTAAAATACCATTTTGATAGATACTATTCCCCATCTCAGTAGATCCTGTAAATCCATTTGGAAAGAATTTAGCAGTAATACCTTGACCATTATTGGTTATATTTCCACTGTATAGATTGAATGTTCCGGTGTTCTCCATACCTCTCTTCGTATTTTCTGTCAGGGTACCACCACTTAACGTTGCGGTTCCATCATTTTTTAATCCTGTTTTGGCAAGCCAAATCTGATTATCTTTACCCATCGTCATTGTTCCTGAGCTTCCATTATAAATTCCAACATCTGAATTACCAAATAACGTACAATTCGCTCCGTCAGACATATTCATTTTTCCCTGGTTATTTATTCCATAAGTAGCCCCACTGTATATACGGGACATACCTCTAATATTTAACCGATCTGCATTGTAAATCGCACCGATTGAATTTTGTTTTGATTCCGCCTGTGCCTGAGAAAGCCCATCCCAAGCATTCTGAAATTTCTCAAATCCGATTAAAACCCACCCGTTACTGGTGGATGATACATTTTCCAAATTTACAGTACCTAATGCGTTCACAATACCATACCCATTGTTTCCATAAATTCTGCCGCCGGTAATGGTAAAGGATGCACCAGCATTTCCAAGCCTGATGCCGCCACCAATATTGCCAGCTTTACATTTGTTGCTATGGATAGTGCCTCCAGTCATCCGGATCGCACCGTCATTGTTGATGCCGCCATCATTAGGAGCTGTATTTCCATAGATAGAGGCTTCATTTAGATTCACTGAATTCCCTGACAATACCTGTATTCCTCCGCCAAAGGAGGTTGCCGTATTATTTGCTACGGATCCGGAGTACATGGTATTATTCTTTCCTGCAAAAACAATACCACCTCCAGTAACTGCAGAGTTGTTGCTAATACTATTACTCTCCAATTCTACACTGGCATTATAATATATCCCGCCACCATTTCCACCGGTTACAACATTTCCACTAATTGTTGTATTTACAAGGATAAGTGTCTTTGTATCGTGAGTATCGGTATAGATCCCTCCACCATTTCCAGATGTAACCTTATTATTCTTAATACTGCCACCAGTGATGGTTAATTCATTATTTCTTCCACTAAAAATTCCGCCACCACCATTTGCCGCTGTATTTCCATTAACACCGCCACCTGACATAATAAAGGTTGCATCATTCCTAATCCCACCGCCGAATCTTCCGGATATATTGTTCTTAATTTCTCCACCCAACAGCCGGAATGTCCCATTATTCTGCACTCCCCCGCCGCCTGATGAAGTATTGCTGCGGATATATCCTGCAGACATATTAAAGGTTCCCAGGTTGTAAACACCGGCGCCAGTTCCATAATTGGTATTATCAAAGATATCCGCATTTTTCATTTCTACAATTCCAGTATTGGTGTTATATACACCATAACTAGAACACGCATGAATGGAACCACCATTTAAATTAAGATTTTTGCTGTTATAAATGCCAACGTTAGAATTTGTTATAACAGCTTTTTCTATGGTCATATTACCAGAATTTTCTATAGTTCTTGTTGATTTTCCGGTAAAAACAGGAATATTACTAGATGTATTAATTGTAAAATTACCAGCATTATTTATATTATAATTTGTTGTACTGGCTAAACAAATCCAACCATTAGAGTTTCCTATAACAGATAAGTCTCCATTATTACTATTATAGATATTGCCCTGGCCATTATTGCTCGGTGTAAAAGTAGTAATATTGGTCCATGAAGAATACCCCATACCTGCATCTTCTTTTAACTCCACGCTTCCTGCATCATTATGAATCCCATAGCCACCGGCATTTCCATATATCATGCCACCTTTTATAGTCATTTTGGGATAATATACACCATGCTGTTCTATTCCGGAACCTTTGTTTGAAGTATTGCCATATATTTTACCATTGGTAATCGTTAATGTCGTGTTGACCCCCTGGGTACCCCCGTCATTACATATTCCACCGCCGCTATTAGCGGTAGCTTTATTTCCGCCAATTTCGCTGCCTGTAATAGATAAAGTATCTTTATTCATGATGCCGCCGCCATAGGTAGCCGCAATATTATTTAAAATTCTTGCACCTTCTATGGTTAATTTATTATTATTATAAATTCCTCCACCACTTCCGGATGACGTATTACCCGATACAGAAACAGATCCATCTATGGTTAATTTTCCGTCATTATAAATTCCTCCACCATAATTACCCTTATTAGAATTGATTTTTATGGAATCTATATCTCTATTCTTTCCTTTAATGTAACAGGTTTTTCCTGTATTATTATAAATTCCTCCACCTTTATCGCTGCTTCCATTATTAATAATTTCAATGCGGCTGTTATTACCGTAATCAGAGATAGATATTTCCATGGTACCATTATTTAAAATACCTCTTAAGGAGCACTTTTGGATTAATGTACCTTTAGTTGAATAAGGGGTATTCACTATGATACAATTATTTGTTTTTGTACTCTCATTTAAGATTCCTGTTTTGGTTCCATCAATCATCACACCCATAATAATTAAATCACCAGTTGATGTATTCCGGATACCATAAGTTGCATTTCCCCATATTTTAGTTCTGTTATCATTTGTATAACTTGTAATGTTTAATGAACCTTCATTGTGTATACCCTCATTTCCACTATGATAAATTCGTCCAGCTGAATCAATCCATACATCCGAATTTTTGGATATATCTATCCCATATGTAGAATTAGAGGAAGTTTTATAGGTATCCACATTGGTATAAGAGGATAATCCAATATATACAGAACTAATATTTACCAAGGAATTATTAACTTGAATCCCTATATTGTTATTATAAATATATCCACCCTTAAAGGTAGCATATGCATCATCTTTATTGCCACCGTTTGCACCATTTCCATGATTAACACCTACACCTACATTACAATTATATATACTTCCTCCAGAAACTGTAATTGTACCTCCATTGGAATGAACTCCCTGACCATATTGCTCTTTTCTATTAGTGGATGCACAGTATATTAGTCCGCCTTTTATAAGTATTGTCCCATAAGAACCAATACCAAAAGTCTGAGTTCCTCCGTTTACTGCTGTTACTCCAGAAGAATTCATAATAGTACCACCATCGAGGCAGATCGTGGTATTCGGATCTCCATATACCGTATGATACCGGCTATTACGCACTAACACATTTGCGTTTATATTGACCCGGGCAGAACCCTGAACAATTATATTACTGGAATTTATGCTCTTACCGGTCCCTTTTGCTGAACCTCCAATATGTAACTTGTTTGCTACAGAAGATCCACTTGACGTATGGTTCCCAGTTGCTGCAAAAGTTACCTTGCTATTGCCATTAACAATAAAGGCGGAAACATTATCGCCATTAGCTGGTGTTATTGTTCGATTACCACCTGATGCTCTGATCGTAATTGTTTTATTAGTAATTACAACATTTTTAATTGTCATATTTTTAGTAATATTGATTACATCACCATTACCGGACTGTTTAATTGCTGTTTCCAGCTCAGCTTGGGTTGAAGCATTTCTCGTTGTAGCTGCATAAGGCGAAACCGCATTTTTTAAACCAATTTTTTTATCTATAATGGATACTTTAAATTTTATATTTGCTTTCGGATGATTCTTCTTAATGATACTATTAAAATAAGATTCAAGATTTTTGTACTTCTCTCCTGAATTATTTCTGCGCTCTTCTAAAATCTCCTGTATTTCAGAGTCTTGTAATTCTTCTGTCAGCTGGAGAGCAGTGAAGTATAACCCTCCAACATAGTTCCGGCCACCGCTGGAATCCGTTTTACTGTACAAATTTATTTCCAGCTTTACATAGCGTGAATACTGGAAAAAGGCATTATCACTTATCCTGGTTCCTTTTTGTTCCGCATTTTTTTCCCTGATCTTGAAACAGTTGTAAAATGCATATCCTTCTATTTTCTTCAAAGACTCCGGAAAACTTTGAATCCGAAGGTTCACATCCTTGTTAAATGCCCCCTCTTTTATAATTTCAAGGTTCCTGGGCAATTTTACTTCTGAAAGACAGTAATTCTCAGCAAAAGCATATTTCCCAATAATTTTTAATGAATCAGGCAGCTGCAACGTCTCTGCATTTAAACAATTACGAAATGTAAAATTACCGATACCAGTAATACCCTCTTGAATTATAATGGATTCAATTTCCGTTATTATGTCGTCAAGTGGATTCTCTGAATCCATGGTAAGATCGGGAAGTTCCCCTTTGCCGGTAACCGTAAGTATTCCATCTGCATAATGACCCATTACATCATCTGTAAATCTAATGATTTCTACTTTCTTATCTTCAGTGTCAGTTTCTGTATCGGCTTCTGAATCAGATTCCGTTATCTTTTCCTGCTCTGTGATTATTTCACTCTCCGGTTCAGACGTCATCTCTGTTGGCTCTGTTTGTGGTTCATTCTCTGGCATTTCTAAAATTTCAAGTTTGTAACTTATTCTAATTCCATATTGCTCAAGTTCAATGAGGTAATCAAAATAATCATTGCTTGTTCTAAATGTTTGATTATTCTCTAAGCCCAGCTGAACTAGAATGTTTTCCAATTTATCACTATCCATTTTTAATGACAGTTCTGCAGCCGCTTTGTAAATGTTTCCAAACAATGCTGGTTTCTCATCTGCCAATAGATATGTTTCATCTGGATTAAAAACTACATGGTGTTTACTTAAGTAAAATGCATTGGATCCAATGTTCGTATCTTTACCCGGTAAAACCATATTTGCGTAACAGTTATAAAAAGCACCTTTCCCCACTACTTTTAGACTTTCCGGAAATCTTGTTACATTAAGATTAATGTCATTATAAAATGCACGGGTTCCTATCTCTGCAATGTTTCCCGGCAGAGTTACTTCTCTAAGACTTACGTTATAAGCAAAAGAATGATTTCCTATGGTGACAAGCGATTCCGGCAGTTCAATCCTCTCTACATTAATACAGCCTGCAAATGCCTGATTCCCTATACCAGTAATGCCGTCCCCGATCTGGATTGATGTGATCTCTTCCTTAAATTCCTCCAGTGGAGTTGCGCCCTCTTCATAATCAGGTATTTTGCCAGTTCCTGCGATCAGAAGTTTTCCATTATTTAGTTTTCCCTGGATTTCCTCTGTAAAAGTAATCACATTCGTTTGTTCTTTTGTCTCAGTTTCACTTTCTTCTGCAGATTGGGTTTCTGGCACTTCTGTTTGAAATATCTTCTCTGTATTTATTTTGTCTGTTTCTTTTTTCTTCTGCTTGTACTCTGTACTAAGAGAATCTTCACTATTCGAATTTTCAGTAATTCCAGACGTTTCTGATGTAGATTCTATCTCAGTGCTCTTTTCTGTTGTGATAATATCTGATACTGCATAAGCAGTATTCGGCATTACCATAGGTATTACAAGAGATAAAACTAAAATATTGGCAACTATTTTTCTATTCATAGGCTCCTCCTAATTACACACTGCTTTAAAAGTTAAATTCCGAGTTACAATTATTTTACTAAAATCCCCATCCCACTCAGCATTATCAACTAGCTCCCAGCGTATCAGATTTGCAGGACCAGGACTAGGAGCAGTCAATCGTCCTTCATTATAAACCTGTATCTGTCGAAATAGCGTTCCATCTTTATTTAAGAATCTAACCTCGTAAAATCTATCATTTGGATCATTGTACTGCTCAAATATGACAGTTTTTCGGATTTCTATAATACCTTCTTTTCCAGTAAAATACTTAAATTTTTCAATCGCTTGTACATCTAGGCAGCCATTCACAAAATCAACATTTAATATTTTTATCTCGATATTGGAATCACTGGAAAGCTGAGTTAATAGATTTCCAGTTAGATCGGCTGCAAGTTCATCTTTATTTGCTACGGTATATGATTTTTCTAAATATATCACTTCCATTGTCTGCTCTATTGCATTTGTTAAGCTTTTATCCAACTCTGACTTTCTTATATTACGACCAGACACCGTAAATATTGTTAAACCCACTAAAACTAAAATTAATATGGATATAAATGCTGTAACCCCACCTTTCAAAAGTCATCCCCCCTATCTCGCATATCCTCGAATGCTGTGTTGTTCACCTGTAATGTTTAAAATACCGATATCATATGTGTAATTTAATATTACTTCTGCTACTTTTTTATGATTTTCAATTTCTTCAGGGATTATAGGCTCTAATGTATATCCCTTATTTGCTGCATCCTGATATAAGCTCTCTATGACTTCCGAATTAAAGTTACTGGCCTCCACTTCGTTTATGACAGATGCATGGTAATCTCTAGCATTCGCTGTATTAATTGAAGCAGTAATATATCCGGTCCCGGCAAGCGCGAGTAATGCAAACACTATGATGATAAGAAAGAATTCTATTGTTCCTTTCATAATTTCTCTCCTCTCTAAAATGATAATGCCTGCAGAATAGCAAGCAAAACTCTCACAAGGCATAAGCCTATTAATATTATAGCAATTGTTTGTCCGTATTCTTCGAACATTTCCTTCATACACCCACCTCTAATCCTTTTGTCCAAGATAAATGATATTTGTATCTTCATCAGACAATGCTTCATTTACCATTTGTTTCACCGTAAATTCATTTAAAATTGTAGAGTTATAAACTTTTAATGAAATACCGTTTGTCTGACTTGCCACTTTGTAAAAGCAATTGCTATATTCGGATGGATATGCGTTTATCACAAGATTTCCACGTAACATTACACAACCATAAAAGGCTTCACTCATACGATCTACCGTAGACGGTATAGCTGACATAGTCTTTATCTTTGTACAACCTTTATAAATACCGCTTATATTGGTTACACCTACTGGTATATATCCACTTTTCAATAGAGTACAATTTTCAAACGTACTGGACATGTTTTTTATTCCATTTTCTAAAAAAAACTCCGGTACTTTTTCCAATTTCATAAAATCCTTAAACCAATTTGACAGATCTTCCGTTATTACATTAGAATCAAATATACACTCTGTAATTGAAGTATTATATCCGTCCCTTGTCCATGGAGGCCTTCCATATTGGTAAGACATTGTTTTTCCATTACCTGTAATATACAATATCGTTTTTTTAATTCCATTTTCTTCATATGTAAATATCTTTGCAGCTACCCTGCCAGGATTTACCCCTATGTCCCATTCCATTTCATATTTGGCTGCATCATTTATATCATCATTTGTATTATTTATAATAATTGCAAACTTTTTATCCGCATATATGCCTTTACTATCCTCCACATAAAAACGGTACTTTTGTTCCTCCATCGTATACGCTTTAATCTGAAAATCTGCATTTACTTTCCTGCCATCTTCTTGATAATACTCTACCTTGTCTTTTAAGTCGTTTCCATCCGCGTCTTTTACTTCAAGGATCAGCTCTTTTATCTCTATGCTATCTCCCAGCTGTAGCTGTGGATCCCGGAAGACAAACTTGGGTTTAGCTCTGCTTGCAAGATTTGTTAAATGGTTTTTCGTAGCTTCATTACGAACATCTGGATTAGCTGGTTTTAAATTATCGATCATGTCCATAAATGCTCCGCTAAAAAAGAGGATCGTAAAACATAAAAGCCCAATCACAGATATTATGAGTATTTTTCCATGTTCTTCTATAAAGGTTTTCAATTTTAATACCTCCTATCCTAAAGTTGATCTTGAGAAGACTCTGGCTAACACTTCTAAGAATCCATTCGAATTTAATCCACTGAACAAAAATAGCAAAACAACTATTCCTACAAGGACTGCTATTATCAAATATCCATATTCTTCCATTACACCTTTCACGCATATCCCCCTATCTTTACATTTTTTTACATATTCTGTGTCATATTGAGGAGTGATATTAAGAAGACTCCTAAATCAACCATCATTTTGATAGACCCTGTAACCATCGGTATTAGCGTAAACAGTCCAATACCAGCTATACTATCTTCATTGGACATTCTTTCTGATTTATCTAGTAAACGGTTATTTCGTTCAACTAAAAACATTATTTGTTCTTCTGCATCTTTAACCCCGGTTTCTGACATGGAATAAAGCATTCTTAATGCCGACTGTACATCAGGGAGGTCAAATTCTGGCATAAACGAAATATATGGTTTAATATCCGCTGGATTCTTTTCAATATGATCTACTAATTTTGATAAATCTTTTTGTAAAACAAAAGGAGCTTTTTCAACAGATTTTGTTAACGATACTTGCGGATTATCTGTCTGCAGCAATAAGGAAAGTTCCATAATCCAAATGGGAAAAGCTTTATCTATTTCACGTAGTATTCTTTTTTTCGATGTCTTTAATTTTAATGAGGGCTGCATGAAAGAAAACAAGACTACGATTCCTCCAATCACAATCGCTGGCATAGATATCAGCATTACTCCAATGACGCATATAATACCTCCAATCGCAACTTTTATTAGTGATTTTTTTCTCTCTTTCTTTGCATCCCAGTTCACCACCGTATTATAGTGTCTTTCTATTTCTTTAGTATTTTCATATAAATCATTTAGCCAATCTGCTCCCAATTTTTTCTGTGCAAAGTAATAAATCGCAATGTTGCTGATTATCAAAGTAGTAGTTGCAAATTGGGAAAGAGCATTCTGCAAAGTATTAAAATCCTTTGGTAACATCAACATTGTTAATCCACAAATCAAAAATGATAATGCCAATGAAATAATAATCTTTACTTTAAGATTCTTTCTTTCTGCCTCTAACTCATATACTCGTTCAATCCACAGACGTCGATCTTCCAGAAGTATATCAATTGCTTTATTGAAGTCTCCTCCAACATCCTCAACTTTAATTAAAAAATCATGTATCTGCTTCATCCTACGGCATCCGTAATGTTCTTCCATTTCTTTAAAAGCATTATGATAAATATCCGTTCCTTCTTCTATGGGCTTAGTTTGAATATTGTTCATCGTCTGCAAAATCATTTCATTCATTTTGCCTTCCGGAAAGACTGCTAATGTGTCTTCCAGGGAGTTTAATATTTTGGGGACTTTACGAAATGAATACAGAAGCTGTTCCAGATAGCTGGTTACATCCAGAAACCGCTTTTGTTCGTACATGTTTTTATAGGTATTGAGGATAATAAAAGGCGATATAAATAAAGAAAACAACACTATGACCAATACGTATGGTAATTGAAGCCCATAAAGCAACGATACTAGAATAACTGCTATAAATGCCAGAATATAAAACTTCCAAAATCCCATAAGCGAAAAATGATAACCATACCGGTTTACTTCTTTTACCAGATTCTTGGGATTCAAATACATGAACATGCTCTGTTTTTTGGATTTTCTTTTTTCTATCTCTGTTGCATTCTTCTTATTTCCTTCTTTTTTTTCTAATCCCATTTTTCATATCCTCCTTGCAAGAATGGATTTTCTATATTTCGTCTAAGAAATTTTCTTGATATATTCGCCGGAAGTTTCTGATTGATTATTTTACCGTCCTGGACAAGCATAACAATGTTATTTCCTCCATCCTGCTTATCCCTGTCAAATACACATATTTGATCGATATACCTTCGAATTACACCCATTTGATTGACTTTTTTATTCAGCAAGATTCCTATGTCTACAAAAGAATAAATATCGTTTTCTCTTCGTGAAGCAGCAAAAGCATCCTGCATCATGTTTTGTATCCGATCTGGAATCTTCCTCACATCGTCTGTATGTAGAGTCGTTAGGCAGTGAGTTCCTACACTTAACGCTTCTAGCAGATAATTAACTTCTACCGATCTTGCTTCAGAAAGCATAATCCATTCCGGATATTGTCGCAGACACGTTTTAATTGCTTTGGTATAATTAAAAAATTTCTCATTGACTTTCATCTCCACACAATCTTTTTGTGGATTAATATCGGAATAGTGGATCTCCAGATTATCCTCTACCGTAATTACTCTTTCATTGTCTGCTATAAATTTGGTTAAGTATTTAAGTAATTCCGTCTTTCCCGATCCCGGCAATCCACACATAATAAAATTTAAATGTGCCTTTACTGCATTTTCCAGGAACACCAAAATCTCTTTTGTACAATAATTTGTGTCCTTCATTAATTTTTCATTTAACCGGCGGACCGGTTCTGTTTTTCGGATAGAAATTGACCGCCCTGTATTTGTTACACTTTCATGTAAGATTGAAATTCGCAGCGTATTTGTTTCTGCCTCTAATAAATTGTCATTCTTATTAAAATTAGCACTGACAGCATTAGCCAGGCGGGCACTAAATTGGTTTATAAAATCTGCCGTAACCTCTATATCTGCTTTATATCGTCCCTTCACCAAATGGTCTATCCAAGTGTCCCTGCCATTATAATTAATGTCCGTTACAAGATTATCCTTTACATATTCTAAAAAAGGACCGTAATTTTCATCCTTAAATAACCAAATATTATTTTCTTCCATTATCTTCCTCCCTATAGTTAAAGCCCCCATATGAGTCACATTGGAGGCTTTAAAATTTGAATTATTTTACACTGATTATTAACAAATTTGGCAAATGTTTATGTTTAATTATTTTGTTCTAACTGCCTAAGCTGCAGAAAGTTGTAAATTCTATGTTCATCTCTAAAGATGATTGTTCTTGTACAATTACCATGGCATGGTAATTGATGGCGGGCTCGTAATCCCAGATTTTGTAATGAAATTTGTTACTGTAGATGCAATTGCATCTCCCAGATATTGTCCTAATGGTGTTGCAAGCAAAACCAGAAGTAAGATAATAATTACTGAGACAATTATTAGTCCATATTCACCAATAAACTCTTTCATGTTGATCCTCCCTTCCTCATTTTTATCTTTATTTCAGCTGCCTGATAATGTGTCTTGGCTGCTTATATTTATATTAAACCTCAATACATAAAAAAAACAGGTTACTTTTGGTTACTTTTGGTTACTTTTAAAAAAACTTTTGCAAAAGTTTTATATGCAATCAATCACAATTTTAACCCCGGTTTTTTAGCGATCTTAATTATTATGTTTTCTTCGTTTTCATCTAATTGACTATCACATAACGAAGTGTCCTTTTTATCCATGTCCATTAAAGCATTAAGTTTACACAGCCTTGCCATTTTTTCCTTTAAGATATCTTCCTGAGCAAAAGGTTTTTTGACCTCCAATTTGGCATTCGATAGCTGCCTCTCTACGTTGCTTAACTTTTGCTCTATATCAAACTGTCTACTGCACATCGCTTCCAATGTATTGTTTACTCTCTGTATATTTCCCAATGCATCTGTACCGATTTCCGTCTCATGGGTCAGCTGCCCTTTTAGTTTTACTGTAAACCGATTGAAAATAGTATCAAAGATAACACTCATCTTAAAACCTTGATATTCCCCTATAGTAACGGCAATCCCTGCTGTCTTCATTTCCTGGCACATGGAAATCATGGCGGATCCGGCTTCCTTTTTATCTGTATAACATCGATTGCCTATCTTCATAGAGAAAGTATCTGTATCAAGCGGTTTATTCTGTTGATAAATTTTAACATCCTCCTGATACGCGGCAATCCGTTCTTTCATAGCTGCAATCTCCTGTGGGTAATGTTTTATAATATTATCCTCCAGACTGTAAATCTGACTGATATGGTTTGCCTTTAAGAGTTTTAGCTTTGAAACCTGTATATCTAAATCCATTTTCTCCTTAATATAGGGATTTCCTGTAGCCAAAGCTTTTACCTCAGCATAAGTCAAAGCAGCTTCATCAATATCCTCACAGGAACGCACTGGCGATTTGCTGGTCATAATCTGCCCGATGAATTTTTGTTTATTCTCAATGAGCTGCCAGGAATAACTGTCGAAGGTTCCTTCTGTCACATAACGAAAAATCTTGACCTTTGGGTTAGTATTCCCCTGTCTCAAAATTCTGCCCTCCTGCTGTTCAATGTCAGAGGGACGCCAGGGAACATCTAAATGGTGAAGGGCTATCAATTTATCTTGGACATTCGTTCCAGCTCCCATCTTCTGGGTTGAACCTAATAAAAAGCGAACCTGTCCGCTTCTCACTTTTGCAAACAGCTCCGCTTTTCTTATTTCCGTATTTGCATCATGGATAAAAGCAATCTCTTGTACTGGAACCCCCTTTTCTATTAGTTTTCTCCGAACATCAACATACACATTTTCGAAAATATCTGCATCTAAGATTTTGTTATCTACTTCTACTTTAGTTTTGCCTTTAGGAGTGGATAAATCACAAAAAATAAGCTGTGTTGATCTCTGCTCCTTTGTTTCTTCCCATATTTTGTAAGCATTCCTCACGCAGGCTGCCGACTTGGATTTTTCTTCATCTGGTAAAATATCGTTAATTAATCTCTGATCAAGAGCCAGTTTCCTGCCATCATTAGTTATTTTCAGCATATTGTCAATATTAGGTTGAACCAGCCTGTTACGTACCTTCTCCGCACGATCTGCAAGAGATGCTACCATATCCTTCTGGTAGTCGCTTGGCTTTAACACCTCATTGATATACTCCGCTTTTGGTATTGGTAGCTTTAACATATCTGGTGTCTGAATATCTGCACACTCTTTAAATAGGGCAATCAGCTCCGGCAGATTGAAGAATTTGGCAAATCTGGTCTTTGCCCTGTAACCGGTTCCTTCTGGTGCAAGCTCTATTGTAGTCTGAGTTTCACCAAAAGAAGCCGCCCAACTGTCAAATTGTCCTAACCCCATACGCTGCAGCGTATTATACTGAAGGTATCGCATGTTGGTGTAAAGCTCTGTCATGCTATTGCTGATTGGTGTGCCGGTTGCAAATGTGATACCCTTTCCACCTGTAACTTCATCTAAATATTGACATTTAGCAAACATATCTGAAGATTTTTGTGCTTCGGTCTGTGCAATACCTGCTACATTCCTCATTTTAGTATACAAAAACAAATTCTTATAATTGTGACTCTCATCTACAAACAGCCGATCCACGCCTAACTGCTCAAAAGTAACTACATTATCCTTTCTGATGTCATCATTCAGCCGGCTAAGTTTAGTACACAAGGCTTTTTTCGTCTTTTCCATTTGTTTAATCGTATATCGTTCCCCTTTTTCCGCCTTGGTTACTTCAATTGCCTCTGTATTTCTTCAATCTGTCGCTCAATCATAGCAGTTTGGCGTTCACTGGACAAAGGAATCTTTTCAAACTGGGTATGCCCAATAATAACCGCATCAAATTCGCCCGTGGCAATCCGGGAGCAGAATTTCTTTCTGTTTGCCGGTTCAAAATCCTTTTTTGTTGCCGCCAGTATATTTGCCCCCGGATACAACCGGAGAAAATCGCTCGCCCACTGCTCTGTTATATGGTTTGGAACAACAAATAAACTTTTCTGGCACAATTTCAGTCGTTTGCTCTCCATTGCGGCGGCAGTCATTTCATAAGTTTTTCCTGCACCCACACAATGAGCTAAGAGAGTGTTATTTCCATACAGCACATGGGCAACCGCATTTTTCTGGTGAGGCTTTAAGATAATATCTGGAGTCATACCTGGAAACTGCAAATGGCTACCATCATATTCTCTTGGTCTTGTGGAATTAAACATCTCATTATATTTCTTACACAATACTTTCCTTCTCTCGGGTTCTTGAAAAACCCAGTCCTTAAAGGCTTCCCGGATTGTCTCTTGTTTCTGGCTCGCCAGCATGGTTTCTTTTTTGTTTAGAACACGTTTTTCCTTTCCCTCCTCAATAACCACATCAAAAATGCGGGTATCGCGTAAATTTAAAGAATCTTCTAAAATCCGGTAGGCGTTAGCTCTACAGGTTCCATAAGTCATATTTACAAGGGAATTTCCGCGGTCTGAATTCTTACCTTTTACGTTCCACTGACCGGTCACATCGGAATAGTGAATCCCAACAATGTTACGTTCAAACAAATATTTTGGTGTTTGAAAGGTGTCTCGCATAAAATCCTCTATGTACTTTGTATGTATCCATGTGGCACCAATTCGCACCTCTATCTCAGACGCATCCAATTCCTTTAGCTGTACCATTTCCAGTGAATCTACATTAGCGGCGTATTTTAAATGGTTTTCTGCAAAGGTTTTTGCAATTTTCAGTTTTTCGCGCACGTTTCCGCTCAAGTATTCGTCAGCAGTTTCCCAGCGGTCCGTTACCGGATTGGAAAAAATTATCCCAGCTAATTCTTTTGTTACTTCTTCTTCGCTCCTTCCCGTAAGTTCTGCCATATATGGCACATCTACTTTTGCTTTCTCGGATAGGGAAACCACCAGGGCTTCACTGGCCGTATCCACACTGGTTACCACTTCTTGTTTCTTTATAGTGCGTTTGGTAAACATATCCGCTTTGCCTTTGAAATTGCCTTCATCATCCAGCAATTCCAAAGAACAAAGCAGACAGTAACTGGAATCTTCATTAAACGCCCTCATGTTGGTTCTGGAATTAATCAGCCCGAACTTTTTGGAGAAGGCATCATAAAGCTCATTCAGCTCTGTCTGCTTATTTTGAATCATGTTTTCCGGGTACTCGTCTAACTGGAATGCAATCAGCTCCTGGGTGCAGTTTCGTATTCCTGCCAGTTCCTTGACACGCTGCTCCATCGTATCGGATAACCGGACTGGCTTCATCATGGAATTTTCCCGGTAATATACCCGGTCATCGACAACCGTATAACTGTAATTCTTTACTGCCGGATCGGCTGGAATACTCTTTTCTCCCAGTCCGTCATCCAGCTCCTCAAATTCCACTTGCTCTATACGGCCCTCAATCCGGCTAACCGCCTTTTGGAGCTGCTCTGTAAGGGGAATGGATAAATCTGGTATGCAGGCGGCTTCCATACCATAAGGTCCGGACACCATTTCCATTTTTCCCAGAATCATCTCCGGGTGTTCCACAAAATAGTCATTCATGGCAATACCATCACCGTTCTGTGCTAAATACACCCAGTCTGGCTCCAAATCAATCACCCGGTCACGCTTCTTAAAAAACAGGATATCCGAAGTGACTTCCGTTCCCGCATTATCTTTAAACGCATTATTCGGTAATCTGACTGCTCCTAAAAGCTCTGCCCGCTGTGCAAGGTATTTACGGACTGTTGGACTTTGCTTATCCATGGTTCCTTTTGAGGTTACAAATGCCACAATGCCGCCCGTTCTGACCTTATCCAGGGTCTTTGCAAAGAAATAATCATGGATTAGGAAATTCTGCTTATCATAGATCCGATCTGCCACCTTGTACTGTCCAAAAGGAACATTACCTACGGCAACATCAAAAAAATCATTGGGATACTCTGTCTGCTCAAATCCTGTAATTTTAATATCCGCATGTGGATAAAGCTGCTTTGCAATACGCCCGGTGATTCCGTCAAGTTCCACTCCGTAAAGCCTGCTGTCTTTCATTTTCTCCGGCAGCATACCGAAAAATTTTCCGGTTCCCATTGCTGGCTCTAAAATGTTTCCTTTTTCAAATCCCATCTGTCCAATCGCATCATAAATGCTCTGAATAATAACTGGACTGGTATAATGGGCATTTAATGTGCTGCTTCTTGCAGAAGCATATTCATCCGGTGATAGCAAGTTCTTTAACTCCTGATATTCATTGTGCCAGTTTGCCTTATTTACATCAAAAGCATCTGCAAGACCACCCCATCCTACATATTTTGCTAAAATCTTCTGCTCTTCTGGCGTAGCTATGCGATGTTCTCCTTCAATCTTTTCTAAGATATGTATTGCTTCTACATTCTGGCGGAACTTTTCTTTTGGTGAAAAAGGCTTTCCCACTTCGGATGTAGGAGATGCTTCTGCTAAAATACGGTAATTGACAGCTCCACTTTTATCAATCCTCGGTAGTGACTGCAATTTTGTATCTACTACATCACATATTTTTTCCTGGATTAGATTGTTTTCTAAATCTGTTTTACCTGCTGTCTCTTTATTAACAATTCCATACTTTTCCTGTAATTCTCTGTTTTTATCCGTATCTATATCAGAAAAACTATCATCTGTCTTTTTATTCTCCTGTTTTTTCTGTTCCAGCTTTTTCTGCGCCCGCCGAAATGCTATTTCTGCCTGCTCCACCTTGTACTTTTCTATATACTCTTCCTTGCCCTCGCCTGTCAGATAGCAGTCATTCTTGACCAGTTCCCTAATCCGCTTCTCTACAACATTCCATGATAACAATATTTTTGTGTATGGATTCCCAATATTTCCTTTCTTGAGTTCAATCCCTTTTGCATCGTGATCCTCATAACTGCTATCAGAACCAATAAGGGCATTAGTACTCCCACCTATACCATACTCGTGCTTTAGAAAATCAATATTTTCCTTTTGGGAATGGTTCTCCAGAAAATATTCATAAATTCGAAATTTACCATTTTGAGTATTGCTTCCATCTCTAAATTTGGCATCTATCTCATCCTGTGTTATAAAATCTTCCTGTAAGACCTCTACTGTATTCGCTTGAGGGAACTTCCTATAATCTGCTTTTAAATTGTCCAGTTCCCCACGTAGCTCATATATGGATACAACAGAACGTAAACTTAGCTTCTTTTCTCCGCTTTCAATCTGTTCCAGGGCATTGTCCATATGTCTGGTAATGGTATCAATTCCATTATTATCAGCAAGCATATTTATAAGGTGGGCATGACTATCAGGAAAATTCCCATTTTTAATATTCAGATCCGCTGGTGACTCTCCGATTCCATCGCGGAAAAAGAAATACAAATGGTCAGCAATCCAGCTACGCTCGCTTTCATCTATCAAATAAGCTTCACTGGCACTCATATAACTTCCCCGCTCCACCATAGAACGAACACGCTTTTCTATTTCTTCCCAATCCATAAAAAGCAGAGGGTTTTTATGGACTGATTTCCCATGTCCCAGCCTCATTCCTTTTTCATCAAACCATGTTGATACTGGCTCTCCGTTAAAAATAAACCCTTTTCCCGTGGTTTGGTAATTTTGTTTTAGAAATTCTTTCATTTCTGTCTGTGTCTTACCCTGCTGATACTTTGCATAAATTCGTTTACGGCTGTTAGCATGCCCGCTTCCAGTACGGAGTATATCGTCTATCTGTTCATTTTGAATTGTAAAAGCTTCAGGCATAACATGCTTCATGCCTGCCTCTAATGCTGCTATATTTCCGAATTGTTCTTCCATGCTAGGAAACAAACTCATTTGCCGATACATTGGCCCTTCCAAATTATCAAAAGAAAGACCGGGCAGTTTATCACTGCCCGGCTCAATTATTTCTGTATTTAGCTGTAAATCAGTTCCTCCAGCACGATCTCCTCCGCTGCCTGTCGTATGTTGTTCATTTTCTGCACCCAGAGCATCTGATTGGCTGCTTTGAGTTCCTCGGTCACTCCATCTGCTATCTGCATCTGGCTGAGAAGCAGCTCCATCCGCTCCTCTGCCTGATCCTGGATCTGTAATAGGTGACTCTTTAACTTCCCTCGCAACAGCATTCCTGAGTACACTCCGCTCCGGTTTTCCTTCAGATACTTCTCCCGCATCTTTCCATATTTTCTTATCTCGCCCTCCGATTCCTTGTCTCTCGTAAGCTGCGGAATCAGATAATCTCCATTCTTTTCGTATGTCAGGTTCATTTCCATCCTCCTTTTTTTCCGGTTCATTATTTGTTGTTACCTGTGGCTCTTTGCTTTTGCGCTTTAAAGCATTATAGTACACATTTGTAGCATTTGCAAGTTCTTTTTCTGGATTTTTTATCCGGTCACTTTCCGTTTCTGACAAAGCCTTATCATAGGCTTTGACTGCATTCCCTATCTCCATAAGGACAGGCTTTGACAGATCTGTTACAGCACCTCCGATAACAGAAAGTGTTTCCACAGAATTAAAATCATGAATATAGTCAAAGTTAAAATCCTCCTGGTACAGTTCCATATCTGTACCGCAGCGTGAAATCAGTGTATAGGCAATACTGGATGCCAAAGTTTCCCGTATCCGGATTCCCATATTCTGCAGATCTAACTCTTCCAGAGAACTGCCCTCTGCCACATACTCCATATCGGAAACAAGTTCCTCATAACAATCCTCTGCAATCCGATTGGCAATCTCAATTAATCGTGCCTCAAAGGTCTGCTCTGTGTCTGTGCTGCCATATGTCTTTTCAAGCTGTTTTATGACAGATTCCTTATGCTGCTCTCCCAGTTCCCATAAATTGGGGAAGCGCCCGATTCTGATTGCCTTATGTACATCGGAAATGTCAAAGACATATTTCAGTCCGGTATAACTGCCCTCATCAAGCAGGGCAATCCCTTTCGCTCCTTTATTTACCCAGCAGTGCATATTATTATTCCATATTTCTATGGAAGCGCAGGCTGTGGCATCAGGCCTTTGTGCATGAATTAGAAGCTGTTCCTGGAAAGGATATTTGTACAGCCTGGAAGCCATATTCAAGTAGCGTTTCCAACTGTCTTTATTACGCGTCACTTCTTTTGCGGTAGCTTCTGCCAAGGCAGAAATTACATTGTATTTTCTCATTAAAAACCTCCGTTGAAATATTATCGAGTTTTACTTTTTTCTTTTCGTATTTCCTTTACTTCACTGATTTTATTTTCCTTGATCTGCACGTTATATTCTTCCAATACTTTGTTTGCAATAGTCGTTCTTATCTCCTTGTCATCCGGGTATACTAAGTCATTCCATTTCCCCTGCTCATTCATATATTGCGGCATTGATACAAATAAGCCATTCTTACCCTCCATAATTCGGATATTTTTTACTACGGTATTGCCCACTGTTATCTGTGCAAGACCACGGAGATGATCTTCTCTTCCATCGTAAACAGACACTTTAACTTCTAATCTGTTTTGTGCACTTAATTTTTTATCTAAACGCATAACACATTCACGGTATGCTTCCTGCACCGCTTTGGAAAGAGCTTCCCTTGCTTCATTTGTTTTTAAATACACCACATCCTTATAAATCTCTTTCCCATCCGTATCTTTTGTTTTATACCTGGGCATTGATACAAATGCACCATTGCTTCCGTTTATGATCTTTACGCCCCTGATTACCATATTGTCATCTATACGGGCTGTACATATTGCCCAGATTTTGTTAGATGTTTCACCAGAAGTATTACATAATTTAAAATTTTCAATTACAACTGTACTTTTTTTCTCTTCAATTTTTCTTTCCATCTCAATTTGATCTATAAATTGTTTAATATCAAATTCCAAAGGTGCTTTCTGAGTATCATTCATAATTATTCTCCTCTCTATACTGCATTCTTCCTGTCTGTTATACACATCTGACGCTGCCGACGAGCGATCTAGTGTAGATCTC
>OKVW01000453.1_pt1 | contig 24384 bp, 20 predicted proteins | sample 1606991 | NCBI WGS metagenome assembly OKVW01 (sample SAMN03281021, study PRJEB24777) | human gut metagenome | isolation source: fecal sample PR177 from 1 month old male Malay infant, vaginal delivered...
TAAGGGGAGTGTGTGACCGGCATCGGTCACACACTCCCCTTATTTAGGACTATCCTATTTCCCGACAGCCCCTTTTTTTCATGCCTTTGGTAAGACCTGAATGAACTAATTATTCTATTTTGCTTTTACTGTCAGTGTCTTAGAGGTTTTTTCAAATAATTTTTTGTAAGTTCTTAACTTACTCTTAGGCACCTTTACGGTCATATTCTTTGTTCCATGGTTCATTGCTGTCTTCACCGTTTTTAACTTTGTGCTGTTAATTGTGATGGTGCAGTTTTTCTTTGCATGGCAGAATACGTGGTTGCCGATTGTAACTAATCCGGTGCCAATAGTTACTTTTTTCAGATTGCTGCACTTAAAGAACGCGCCTCTTTCCAATGTCTTTACATTATTTCCGATCGTAACACTCTTGATTTTCTTATTGTTTTTGAAAGCGCCGGCAGTAACTTTGGTAACCTTATATTTAATTCCACCAACTGTAATGGTATCTGGTATTTTTATGGATGTAGCTTTTTTATTGGATATGCCGATGCAGGATACCGTGTTTGCACCTGTTACTTTAAATTTCATTGATTTGGAATCCGTAATAGAACTTTTCCATTGTGCATATAAAGTAACATTTCCACTGATTTTAATATTTTGACCGGGCGCATAGCTAGTACCTTTGCCGTTTGCCGCTGTATTCCATCCCGCAAACACCATTGATTTACTAATTGGACCTCCCTTAATTGTAGCTGTAGTTCCTGCCATGTACTCCGTTGTATCTGAAGGTACACTCGTAACGGAGGATTTTGAATTGGCATTATAAGAAACTTTATACGTCTCTATTTTTTCGTATGTAGCAGTTACTGTGACTGCCTTAGCCGGCATAACAAAGCTTGTGGATTCGCTCTTGCTATTTGCAAGCACTACTCCGCCGTTCGTAACTGTCCATTCTTTAAATCTCATGCCAGAAGCCGGAGCATCTGCTTTGATATTCACTTTTGTACCAGCAGAATAACTTCCATCACCTGTACCGCTGATAATGGTTGCTGCATATACCAGGCTTGGATCCGGTACCCACTTAGCATAGATTGTAGAATTGACACTTATCTCTGCAAGTGTATTTAAAACTGCTCCATCTTTATTAATGACCTGTGTTCCTATGCCATTTGCTTCTGTATAATAGCCATCAAAAATATAACCTGTTTTAGCTGGGCGTTCAATTTGAGTAACAGCTTTTCCTTTTCGATCGCTGGTTGAATACCAGAGATTCCCTTTAGAGTAAAGCCTTTCTGAACCGGCAGTTACCGCACCTTCATTGTCCAAACTAACTTGAATATCTCTCATGAATACTAGCTTATAATCCCCTACATAAGTATTAGTATATCGAGTACCAACAAAATAATATGTCGTTCCGGCTTCCAGCTCATAATTAATATAAAAATTATAACCGCTTCCCCCATCGTCATTAAATGCTAAGCATTGGTCAGAGTTAACCTCTACTCGATATCCTTGTTGTTCAATTCTATAACACAGGTCTTCGTACTGTGATTCTGTACATAAGTAACCATAAGAATCAATCATACTTTCTATATACTCAGTATAAAATGTATAATACCCTCCTCCATTTACCGGTGTGGTAAACCGAAATACCTGATAATATGGTGCTTCTCCTACGGAAGCAGTTGTAGTAAACTCTCTTCCTGTTAGATTAACATCAATAAATTGGATCGGAGTTGATTCTTTCACAGTTCCCATTTCTTCCAGATTATCTTCTGCCTGAACTTCGGTTTCTAACGCTTCCACTTTGCTTCCCAACGAATCTGGTTCTTCAGCTGCTGCCTTTGTTTCTGTCGTTTCCGTTTCTGACACTACTGCTTTTGTCTCTAACGTTCCTGCATCTGTTTCTGACACCGCTTCCGCCCCTGCCTCTTCTGTTTCAAAAACAGAATTCTCCTCCACCTGGTTACCAGGCTCTGCTGCCATAACCCCAATGCTTCCTCCTTCAGCAAGCAATGCTGCAGCCATCATCAATGATAAAACTTTACATAATACCTTTTTGCCGTTTTTGTTCGCCATCTTTTTTCTCCTTTATCATTTTGTTGTGTCGCGATATATATATTTTAACAAACGGAGAACATCATAAAAACACCCATTAAGGTAATAAATGACAACTATTTTGTATTTTTTTACAAAAAAAGCAGGCTGACAGTGCTGAATATTTTGTCTGCCTGCAAGGCGCTGGACAGAGTGGTTCCTCCGCTGACTGATGTCAACGCGACAGGTAGAAAAATTACAATAAATGGAACCTTATCAGCTTTTGCAGAGTATAAGATATCGCAGCCCCGTGTGTTGGGACTGCGATAAATAAGCGGTTATGAAATTGTCTGCCGTATGATGTTCCAACCTGCCACACGCTGATTCCCCGAGACATTCGTGATATCAAAGATTTATATAAGGCCGCGCCCTAAGGTTCCCAGTCTTGTTACGTTTGGCTTCAAGCCGAAAGCCTGTGTTAGCAATAGTTTTATATAGAAAAGGAGAAATTTTAGGTGTTACATAAACATTCAATCTACTTCTTTTTTTCTTAATGTTCATAGCCATATCACATAGCGCATGGTAAATGTCAGAAGCAAGACCCTTTTCCCAGTTGTCACCTGCATTATGTAGCATTGACCCTTCACCAATTCCGATGCCATATCCCCAAACCAATCCTGCACGACATGTAAAATGTTCAATCATTTCTAATGACAACGTGGTCTGTGTCGCATCTAAAGCGCCATTGACTATAGCAAAAATCTGTGGTATTGCCGCACTGCGCTGCATTGTATTTTCCAACCTCGTAAGTATTTCAATGAGTGGAGAAGGGAGGGAATCTATATAAAGCGGAAAAACAATCAGCAGTATATCAGTTTCCAACATTCCTTCAATCGTTTCATTCGGTGTTTCAGCGTGTACAAGCCGAATTGCATGATGTTTTACTATCTGTTCGTCAAGGAGCTTTTCCATCTGCTTTATAATGAGGGCAGATATACCTGCTGTTTTTGGGCTTCCATTGATTGCTGTTATTTTCATACGCCCACCTCCAACATTTTCAGAATGTTTCCCGCTTCTTTTAGAAATTCATCATTATCGTTAACAGTAATCGCTAAATACCTCTCCGGGCGCATATTCAAAGCATTTCTTTCTGCAAGTTTAGTAAATGTGCGCTTTTCCGCGTCACTTACATTGCCGTATCCTACAACAATCCATGTGGGAAAGCGCTTATATCGCATGGGATGATGTATTTCACCTTTATATTTAACAAAATAGGGCATGATGTTCTGTATAGAACGGTCAAGAAATGCTTTTAAATCAGTGGAAAAACCGCCATAAGTAATCTCTGATATCAATATAACCGCATCCGCATTGATTTGTTGAAACGCAATGTCATTAGCACCATCGTCCGTTATTAGGCATTGCCCCGGTGTCCTTAGCCAACAGCCAAGACAGGCACAACAGGGTTTCAATTCTTTACTGTTCAATATAATAATTTGAACATCATGACCCTCCTGCTCCAAAATAGCTTGAACAGCATTTCTAATCTTAATCCCAGCTTCTGAGCTTTCCCATTCACACAAAAGAAGTAGATTCATGCTCTCAGCCCTTTCTCTAATTTTTCTATACATTCTTGTGCCCATTGTACATTTGCCTTGGCTTGGGCAATGCCTAAATCAAGCGTCATCTGCCAATATAAGCTCTCATTTTTACCATTCGGAATTTCAGATTTGTAGTTATTAATACTTGTTTGATAATTTTTAACTTGTTCTTCTAAACCGGCAAGGCACATATCACGGTAGGCTTTCAAAGTTTTTAAAGTAGCCTCTGGAGCGCTTGCACCAAAAAACACACGCATTAAAAGGGGATCATGTGGGTTTTCAAATAAAACGTCACTTTCGTTTATCCATTTTTTGAGTACATTTATGCCCTCCTGTGTTATGGAATAAATCTTTTTGTTTGGCCGATCATTCTGTATGACGTTTCGGTAAGTCACCCACCCTTTCTCCTCCATACGGTTAAGTTCCCGGTAAATTTGACTTGATTGTGCATGCCAAAAACTGTTGAGGGAATCCTCGAACATCTTAGCTAAATCATATCCTGTACTATCTTGATATTTTAGCAAACCAAGAAGACCAAAAGGTAAAGACATAATAACCACCTCGTTTCATATTATACTGGTATTATATATAACCAGTATAATATTGTCAAGAATTAAAAAACGTATTAATAAATGGCAAGCAATTCATCTGTGGTCAACCCCATCTCCTTTACTTCAACCATATAAGTTTTAGTACAAGCTTTAGTCTGTCTTCTGCCAGGATTTCCTTTTAAAGTAAATAAATCCTACTGCCGCAGGCAAAACAGGAGAAAGCGCTTGCCCCAGATAAATTCCCACAGAACCGTATCCCAATAGAAAAGCAAAGAACCAGCTTACAGGTAAACGTACAATCACGGCATCCAGCAGCGCATTGAACATTGCAATATTTGCTGACCCCACTCCAATGGCAAAAGAATCCAGAGTATACATGAATGCATACATTAAGCTATTTACGGAACAGCATAATCTCAGATATAAGATACCTTCTTTTAGGACATCTGCACTCTTTGGGTCAAAAAGCATAATAATCGGTTCCGCCAGGAGCTGTACAATTATGATAACAATAAATGTAATAACAATATTCAGAAAAATACCTGTTTTTGTCGTTTTCTTGACCCGTTCAATATTTTTAGCTCCTATATTTTGACCTGCCATTGCGGTAACAGCTTGTCCTATTGCCCAACACGGCATGCCTGCAAACGTATTCACTTTCAAACCAACCCCTGCCGCTGCTGCAACGGATACGCCGAACTGATTAAGCATGCCAGTGATCAAGAGATAGGAAATATTTACAACAATCATCTGAATTGCAGTAGGTAATCCGACTTTCATAATACCTGTTAGTTTATCTGGTTTGATTGCGAAATGACTTATTTTAAAATCGAAAATAAAGTTTCTGCGTTTTAAATGAATCACAGAGATCACCAATGAAATTCCCTGTGAAAATATGGTTGCATATGCTGCTCCTTTCGTTCCCAGTCCCAGTGGACCAACAAATAACAGGTCAAAAAAAACATTTGCAAATGCTGCTATACACACAAAATAAAGCGGGCTTTTGGAATCTCCAAAGCCTTTCATTATAGAGCAGACTGCATTATACCCAAAAACAAAAACAGTTCCACAGCAAATGATCTTCATGTATTCACAAGCATCCTTCATAGCATCTTCCGGAACATGCAGCAGAAGAAACAGCGGTTTGTATATGAACAAACTGATTACCGTTACAATTACTGCAGAAATCAAAGAAACGGTAAATAACGTCCCAATGGTTTCACTCTGCCCTTGCTCATTATTCGCGCCTTTATATCTGGCTATTAAGACAGTTCCCCCCATTGTAATCCCAATGCAGATGGAATTTATAATAAAGCTGATCATAGATGCATTGCTAATTCCTGCAAGCCCTGTCTCACCTACAAATCTACCAACAACCAGCATGTCCACGATACCGTAGAATGACTGCAGCAGATTTACCAGCAGTAATGGTACTGCAAATGTAATTAATTTTTTTGGAACGCTTCCTTTTGTTAAATCCAGTTTTTCATCTTGTTCTATTTTCTTCATAGTTTTTCTTTTTCCTTTCAAAAAAAGCAGAGGGACAAGCACTGAAAAGTGCGCCCTCTGCTCTGTACACTGTTATAATTGTGTATAAAACAAAAGACCGCAGACAAAACATCATCTACGGCCTATACGTTATCTTCATAATGCTTATGAAAAGGTATGTCAAATAAACAAAATAGGAAACCTATTTTGGGACTACGCTTTCATAAACATATTATTTTTATTCGGCTCCGCACAATGTTTTGAATTATAAAATTGTTCGGAGCTGTGCTCAATACAAAATTTACCAAATAATCTCATTGTGCTCACCCTTTCTTTACCTGATTACAATAATTATATTTGACAAAAAATACTTTGTCAATACTGTTACACCAAACAATACTCCTGATATAGATTTTCTCTGGAGCCTTTGTCCGTTACCGCTTTTTTTAATTCCACAGTTCGATTATCATTTATTAAATTTAATGTTAATTTTGCAAATAATTCTTCGCCTTCCATTCTTCCTTCACTTCTCATATCATCAAATGCTTTACACATATCATATACCTCCTTATTATCTGCTTGCGCCTGCTCAATTATTTCTGACATCTTCTCATTTTCACCCAGCAGGATGAAAATTATTTCTATTGTTTCTCTGATTAACCTGCTATATCTGTCATGGTGTTTCTTCACATGTGCTTTCATCAGATTATTATTATCCGCATATTTAATAATACCGAATACTTCTCTTAAATCTGTTTGAAAATATTCCAAATGATCTATTCTTTTTACATCCAGAACATGTATCTTGTAATTAGGCAGATATTGACGAAATATCTCCATTTCCTCTGGTATATCCAGCATACTGTGCAAATCCAGAGAGCCGTCCCATGGCTTTGCACCATAGTATACAACCAATGTAAAAACCGGCAAAAGCTTATCCTGCTTTTTCATTCCAGATAAAAATTCATCGGAATTCCCATAATCCCCGGATAGTTTATATTTCTGCTTCAACTGTTGTACCTGGTCTGTGTAATTCATGGCATCATACAACATATTCCTTACCACCATTGCATAATGTACATGCTCCTGGTTTTCACATGCCAGGATTAAAAAATTTGCACCCAACGCAGTCATTTTAATTAAATCCCGGTTTCGTCTCAGTGCTTTTTTTCTAAAGTCCTGACCAACAGGTAAGCATTCCTGCGCAGAATCCAGGATGGCTAAATCCTCCAGCTTTAAAACCTGATCTCCCTCAAAACAGGCACCATTATATAGATCTGCAAAATGCTCCGGCTTTGCAAAAAATATCTTTGCCGCAATATCTCTTTCTTGTGTCATAGATTCCTCCTTTTTATTCTGAATACAAAGACACAAAAATGAATATAACGATTCTAAAGGGAAACTGTACAGAATATGTACCAGATATAAAATGAATTTTAAGAACTTTAGAAAAAAGAGTTGTTCAATGAAATGTATCTATGTATTTCTTTTTTTCATTATATAACAGATTTATCTAAAGTTCAAGCTTTATTTTTATTGTTTGTGACTTTTTTTATTTTATATTGTTATCTCTTATTGTATATAATTTATTTAAGTTGATTTTCTCATCCTATTGTCTGCCATTGCTTTGTCTGTTTCGCCTATCCATTCCAAAAAACAGTATTTTAATACTACATGTCAAAGTATTTCCGAATGAAATAAGTGGGTGTACAGCTCCAGGCATGACAGTAACTGTTCATAATCCGGTCCCCATATGCAGAGACATCGGGATTATCCGGATCATACACTTCCCAGAAACAGTCTGCTTTGGCTTTTACCATGCCTCCCCAATATCTCCTGATATGATCTTCTGCATCCGATTTTAATCCGGCTTTCAGCAGGGCTTCCACATAACAGTGATTCATATACGGAGTCATTAGTTTTACAGATGGGTTCTTCTCTTTCAGCTTTTCCATAAGATTTTTCGTTTCGATATCCGGCAGTATGCCCGACAGGGCGAACCATATCTGTGATGCCCAGGATACTTGTCTCCTGGCTCCGCTCACAAAAAATCCCTGGTTATCATCCCATAAATATTTTAATGCCGCCCTGCTGACATCTTGAATAAGGTTTGAAAGTTTTCCGGACCTACTTTCATCCCCCAGTATGCCTGCCAGCTCATATGCCTGTTTCATCGTATAGATATAGACAGCCTGTGCAGATGCCTGTTTGTTCAAATCAACATTCCAGTCTATAAAGCACCACCACCAGTTGTCGGGCTGATCCCTTACAATGTTATTTTCATCCAGAGCCTTCGCTGCAATTTCTACCTGGTGAAAAGCGGTGTCCCAGAGTTCCGCCAATGTGTCTCTATCCCTTGTTTCCATATAGTAATCATACAGGCAGGAGATAAAGAACAAGGAATAATCAAATAATTTAATATCATCGGCAGACACCTCCGGGCGGATATACAGGCACGCACCTGCCTGACCTTCTTCCATAGGCGCACCTGCAAAAAGGTAAAGGCACCGTTTCACAAGATCATTATTCTTAAAAGTATAATAATTAGCCAGCGCCTGAAGGCGCAGATCTCCGATCCAGAGCCGCCTGTCCCTTTTGGGACCGTCCTCAAAAACTTCCTGCATACAGCCTTCTAATGTATTCAGAGCAATCTCATCTATTTCCTGGAGTTCTTTATCATGACAGTTCCGTTTTGGAACACTTTTTCTGTCTGCAGAAGAAACCGTATCACATATGGGATTCTCTATAATAACCCGGAATTTATGAGAGGTATCCAGCACTTCTATTTCTATGTAACGAAATGCATATCTGCGGGGCATTTTAATCATTGCGGGCAGTTCATCAATAAACAGATACTCCTCCTGGAGCCAGCTGCTGCTGATATTTCCCTCATAATTTTCAAATGATTCTGCAATCTCACAGATTTGCTCCCCCAATTTTATTTTCAAATGTGCCGGCGCATCCTGATGACTGCCGACGGCACGGATACTAAAGCTGAAGTAACCTACGCAGTGCTGCCCAAAATCCAGACAGATTCTGTCTCCTTTTTTCATTTCAATAGCAGACAGGCAGTCCGCATCACCCAGTTTTATTGCTTCATAATCTGCTTTTCCTTTCATAATCTCTATCACAGATCTGGCGCTGACCTCTCTTTGATACAGTTTAGGGGCAAGCATCGCTGCTTTCTCAAGAAACTTTTCATTCATACCCGGCTCTCCTTTTCAACTTCATAATTTATTATGATTGTTTTTTGATGTTACTTTTCAGATAAAAATATAGTCCCCAATCCTGGTCATTCGCCCAGGGATCAGCATAATTTCCCGGAATACCATTTACAGTCTGGGGATAAACATATGCACAGGATGCACTGCCATCTTCGGAAATCATGCTCAAGGTACCGCTAAGAGAAGCCTGGGCTTTCTTCCTGTAATGATCATCACCTGTGATATTCCAGTATAGTAAAAAAGCATTTCCGGTCAAAGCACTCCAATAATGGGGGAATGTATCTCCAAAAGTTCTTTTTTTACCAAACCAGAACCCATCCCAGTGCCGGATTGCTGTTTCGTAAAGATGATAATCCGGCTGCTGCCCGTTAAATAATTCCAGCACCCGCATTTGCAGTCTGGCACCTTCTAAATAGCTTTCATCCCGGGTAATGCTATAAACCTGGAGCAGCATGGAAACAGCAGGTGCTACAATACTTTGCTCATAGTTCACTTCATGGGGCGGGTAATTCAGTCCGTTTTCCATAATATAGTCTGCATGCTTCTGATAATAACCTTTTAACACTTCAGCTTCTTTTTCCATCTTATTTTCAGCAAGAAGATAAACAGATTCAGCAGCCGGAATCCCAATAGCGTAAAACTTTATTCCCCCATTTTGGTAATAGGCCTTCATCGTGCGGTACATATTCTTCAAATCCCGTTTTTCCTGAAATAAATGATAACGTTCCATAAAAAATACTGCCATCCATGGATAGTTATACAGCCTGTGCCAGTCATTATTTTTCCTTACATCATTAAATACCGTTCCGGTTTCTTCATCATATAATTCCCGGTAAATATAGTCCGTATATTTCTGAAGCCCCTCTTTTAGCATTGGATCCGGATATTCCTGCAGATATTTTGCAAGCAGTACCCCCATCCCCACGCGCTCTCTTCCTCCGTTGTGGTCCGGCGTATGGGAGTAATAAGGGCAGTTTTCCTCTGTGTCGTATATTAAAAATGCGCCGTCCAGACAGCTGTCCTTTTCATGATATTGCTGTTTTTCCACAATAAACCTGCATCTTTTCTCTGCAAACTGTTTTATCTCCGGGAGAACTAAGGTTTTTGCCGTAGTATGATACTCACCGATATGGATATCCCAGCTCTTTTCCCCGGTATGATATTCTGCATCCTCTGCATAAATTTTATTTTGCGGGTTACGGCTCATAATGGCTTCTTTACCATTTACCAGAACTTTCACCTGACTTATTGCATCTTCTTTCAAATCATTATGATAACGGATCCATATGCCCCCCTTTTCGTTTTGAAATGCCACAGGCCGATCCGGCGTAACAAGAACCGTATTGGGATAACTTCTCAATATGCGGTAAAAATCTTCTTCATCCTGAAACCATACCAGATCCCAGGTGACCGTCATTTTTTCTCCCGGTTTTAAATGGAATTTATCGGGATGCAGAATGATGCTTCCTCTGTCATTGCTGATTTCTTCCAGATTTCTTTTCACACTGTATCCGTCTATACTGCCCTGATTGAGAATCAGTCCCAAATGCGTTGGTTCTCCTCCCATGCGAAGACCATAGATATATGATGTATTTTTACCACACCAGATATGGGCATGGCAACGTTCTTTCATACAAACATCCGAGGATTTATAATCATCCGGAAATGTTGTATAAATACCAACCTCATTTTTTCTGGTAAATACATCAAACTCTGTCTCATTGGAGAATGTATAGCATTCTCTCAGCCTTCCCTGATCCGTAAACCTCCTGTCAACCCGGATGGATAGAAAATCCGGCGCATCGACCTTTCCCCAGTTTTCTTTACCGCTTAGCCAGTTCATTTTATAATCATCACTTTTGTGCAGTAACGCTGTCAGATATCCATCCTCGTTTAATTCATATAAAAAGTTCTGATTAAGTTCTTCCTGTTTTATTTCTGTGCTGTAATTAATCTTACTCATGTCTGTTCCTTTCTGTATAACTATTTCAGAGCTGCTAACTTCCTTAACCTTTTAAAGACCCTGCCATTACACCGCTGATAATATACCGCTGCATAAACAAATAAAAAATCAAAAGCGGGAGGATTCCCAGAACCATCATAGGGAAGAGGCTGGTCCAATCTGTGGAAAACTGCCCGATATTACGATAAACTTCCTGGAGAATAACATCTTTTTCACGGGTCTGCAGAAAATATAAAGGCCCCATAAAGTCGTTCCATACATTCAGCGTGTTCAAGATAGCTACGGTGGCAGCCACTGGTTTCAACAGGGGAAAAGTGATCGTTGCAAATGTGCGGAAAACACCGGCACCGTCGATTTTAGCCGCCTCTTCCAGTTCAATTGGCACGGAAGAAATAAAGTTTTTCATTAAAAAAGTGGCAAATGGAATATTGATAGCAATATCAATGAAAATTACACCTAAAATACTGTTCATAAGCCCCAGTCCCCTGACCAGTTTATACAACCCTAAAATCGACATCTGATAGGGAAACATCATACCGGATAAAATCAGTATAAATACTGCCTGGGTAATCTTATACCTGCCCTTTCTGTTTAATACATACCCGCACATAGAACTGGTGAAAATGATACCCAAAACCGCGCTTACGGTAATAATAAGGGTATTTTTGAATGCCCTCGGATACTGCATATCCTGAAATGCCTGGACATATGCACTGAAATCCAGTGAAGACGGCAGTCCCATAGGGCTGACAGCAGCCTCCGTTCCCGTCTTGAATGTGGTAACGATCAGATAATAAATCGGGGTCAAAACAATCAAAACTAATAGCAGTAAATATGTATGTTTTAAAATATCAGTAACTATTTTCTTATTTTTCATTATCCTAACTTAGCCTCCCACTTTCCGAATAATCCAAGCATGACAGCCGCCACCAGCATACTTACCACAAGAAAAACCATACCAAAAGCAGAAGCATAACCATAATTTCCATCCGAAAATTTGGTAAACATCAAAGTCAGGATAGTCTCTGTCTTGTGGGCAGGCCCTCCATTGGTTGTTGCCAGAACCAGATCGAATACTTTGAGTCCCGAAATCATACTCGTTACAAAATTAATCTTAATAGCCGGTGCCAGCCCCGGCAGAGTAATATGCCAGAACTTCTGGAAACTGTTTCCTCCGTCTACGGAAGCCGCCTCGTACAGCTCTTCACTGATTCCCTGCAGACTTCCAAGATAAATTACCATAGACCATCCAAACCACTGCCAGACTGAAATAGTGATTATGGACAGCATTGCAATATTTCCACTTCCCAGGAAATTAATTTTCTCAAATCCCAGACCTGTGAGCAGCTGATTAAAAAAACCATAGTCACTGGCTGACATTAAATATTTCCATAAATACCCTACAACCAGTGTGCTGAGTACCGCCGGTGCAAAGAAAACCGCCCGGTAAATATTTCTGCCCCTTATTTTTGAATTCAGAAACACAGAGACCGGAAGAGAAATCAGACTCTGAACCGTGACGGTTACTGCTGCAAATAGAAGCGTATTTTTCACGCCTTTTAGCAGGATTCCATCCTCAAATAATTTTTTGTAGTTTTCCCATCCTGTAAATGTCACATCAGGTGAAAAATTAGTCCAGTTGTAGAAACTGTACTTTGCCGTATAAATCAGCGGCAGAATAAAAAATATAACAAAGATTACTACAGCCGGTAAAATCATAATCACATAGGGAGCACCATTTTTCATTTTATAAGCTTTCACTTTTTTCATTTTCATTGCCCTTTCCTTAGACTCTTTATTTTATACTTTTATTATAGACAGCCCGGATGAGGGATTAAATAATAAAAATTTTAACTGCTTATCAATTTTTTAATATCACTGGAATTCATAATTCCAGACCCTGATTGCATTAAAAAGACAGCAGCATAAGATTTACCTATGCTGCTGCCTGCATTCATAATTATTCATATCGAATAGAATCTGCCTTTGTATCAATCGCCTTCACACATTCATCCGTTGTAATATCACCGGATATTACACCCTGTAGTTGTGCCGCCAGTTCATCCAGCACCGCCTGTGACGGCATATTAATTGCCCAGCGGTCCCACGGGCACTCTACATTTCCACTGTTGATGATTTCCGCCACATCATCATATTCTTCCGGCATCTTAACCGTGACACCTGCACGATAACTGAAACCGCCTGTATTAGCATCTACAAATGCCTGCTGCACCTCTACGGAAGCAAGTGCCTCCAATGCCGCTTCTGCACCATCCATGTTCTTACTGTTCACATTAATTCCAAAACATGCCGCCGGACCTCCAACCAAATAGAGATTCTCACCCGTTTCATTAAGCTGGGGAATCATACCAAAGTTTAAGCCCGCTTCTTTAATTTCATTATACTGCCAGGGACCTCCGTTAAAAAATGCAACCTCTCCTGTTTTAAAATGATTGAGTGCCTCCTGAACAGATATTCCCAGCATCTCCGGTGTTATAAATCCTTTGTCGATTAAAGTTGCCCACTGTTTTACAGAATCATTAATATTACCGTCCATTGTCACTTCACCTTTGGCAAATTTCTCATCAAATCCGGTTCCGTCTCCATTGGCTTCATTGTTGTGGTAGAATGAATTTTCCAAATGCCCCATTAAGGAATTCACAACCGTGCTGTCATCCGCAAGACCAAACTCCATGGGTACATGCCCAGCCGCTTTGATTTTCTCACATGCAGCTACATATTCATCAAAGGTGCCGGGAACTTCAACACCGCATTCAGCAAGGATATCCTTGTTGTACCATACTCCCCCAAACCAGCCGTAGGAAGGTATTCCGTAGATTTTACCATTTGCGCTTGTGAGTGTTAGCCCCGCCTCATTAAAATCATTGAGCAGCTCATAATCCGTTATATCTTTTACATTTCCTGCCTTTACTTTGGCAACAAATCCGGTTCCGTCCATTACAATATCCGGCCCCTCTCCTGCGGCCAGCTGAGTACTCAGTACATTATTATAATCGGAGTTGGATACATAGGTGTATTCTAACGTATATTTTTGATCCATCTTAGCATTAATGGCCTCCAATACGCCTTTCATATCTGCCTCATCATACCATCCCATCATCGTTACCGTCTTGCTGCCGGCAGTTTCCTGTTTCCCGCTCTCTTCTGTCCCATCTTTTTTCCCGTCACTGCCACATCCGACTGCCGCAGCTGCCATCATACTGACTGCAAGCAGTACTGCCAAAACTCTCTTCTTCTTCATCATTGTTCCCCTTTCTGCTTCGTTTGCTATACATTTATTATAGACAGGAAAAACTTCAGAAAAAATAATAAAAATTTTAACTGCTTATCAACTTTTTAAGATTTCCGTCCCCGAATGGGATTGCAGGACAATACTGTCCTCTTTGATCCGCAGGGTAGACAATGTCCCATTTTCATCTGCGGAGATACGCACGCCAAAGAAATGTCCGCACATCAGCTGAATTCTCTTATCAACATTACTTACCCCATATCCGAACTCTTTTGTATCCATAACCGCTTTCCCGATTTTATGATACAATTCCTGTCCATTATCATGAATTTCGATGATGATGACTCCGTTATCTTCCCTAACTTTTATGGAAATATGCCCCTTGCTATCCCGCAAAGTATCGATCCCGTGTTCAATGGCATTTTCCACCAGGGGCTGCATAATGAATATAGGAATATCTACATCAAGAAGCTGATCCGGGATATCATAATCCACGGTAAAGGAATCATCATGGGCAATGAGCTGAAGCTTTATGTACGCTTTTATGTTCTCTGTCTCCACCCGTAATTTATCAATATTTACCCCTTTGTTCAGAGCAGTTCTGTAAAATGCAGCCATCTGTGTGGTGATTTCGTAGATCTGGTCCTCCCCGTTCTCAATTGCAATCCAGTTTATGGCTGATAAATTGTTATACAGAAAATGGGGATTTATTTTGGACTGTAAAAGATTCAATTCCAGATTCTTTTTTGAAAGTTCGGATTTATAGATCTCGTCAATCAGAAGCTGGATCTTCTGCAGCATTCTGTTAATGCCCTGCGCCAGTTCTCCGATTTCGTCCTGTGAAGATTCATCCACTCTGATTTCAAAGTTATCATCCTTCACTCTTTTTACATCTTCCAGAAGTTGAAACAGATATTTCAGCAGATATTTTGTACTGTAATTTACTGCTGCCCATGCCAAAATAAGAATAAGAATTACAATAACAATAGAAATCATAATCCTGGGATGAAACGCCGTAGAAAAGTTTTCTTCACCTATGCCATATGTAATCATCCAGCCTGCATTTTTTACTTCCTTTGTTTCCTCATATCCTACCCGTTCTATATCTTTGCCGGCATCATTGGTATAATTATATATTTCTTCTCCACTGGTTTGGTCCTTGATTGAAATTTTTACCGGCATTTTGGAGAACATACGAAAACTCTCCTGAAATATGTCGTCTTTTATATTGATTTTAATGGCTGCAAGCACCTTCTCAGGGAAATCATTGATCACCCTTTTCGTAATAAAATATCCCTCTTCATCATGCCACCACAATGTCTCTAAAGTTCCAAGGGTTTTTTCATACCACACTGTCTTCGCAACTTCCTTTTCTTCTTTAAACAAATCATTTGAAACAGCAAATTTTTTATCCGAATATACCTGTATTTTTGAAAAATACTGGCTGGAAAGGAGACTATTGTACAGAAGGGGCGCTATATTTTTTGCCATCTGTACTCTCTTCAGGTACTCATCATCTTTGGTCTTTAAGAACTCTTTCAGCATATTGTTACTCACCAGATAAAGAATGGACTTTTCACATTGCTCCATCTGGTTTTGAATATTTAGAAAATTTCTGCCTATGGTTTCTTCTACTTCCAGCATCTGCTGTTCCCTTATAAAATTACCGGATGAAGAGAGTACAAAGCATTCCAGCCCCAGAATCGGAATAAAAATCAAAAGGCTGTATATCAAACGTACTTTATTCAGAAATTTCATTTTTTGAAAATGTGTTTTAATCCGCCTCATTACTCCATGTCCTCTCACGGTACTGCACCGGGCTGCATCCTTCGTGGTTTCTGAAAATCGAAATATAGTAAGATACACTGATATATCCTACCTGTAAAGCAATATCGCTTACTTTCATATTAGATTGTTTCAATAATTCTTTGGATTTTTCCACCCGATATCTGGTTATAAATTTTACCAGGTTCTGACCGGTTTCTATTTTAAACAAACTGCTTAAGTAAGCTGTAGAAATATCTAATGCTTCCGCAACAGAAGATACCCCCAGACTGCTTTCCTGATATTTTTCATATATCATTTCTTTCGCCATCCGTACAATCCGGTTTTCTTTCACTTCCTTTTTCCGGTTCTCCGCCATATCATCCAGTGATTCATAAACCACCGCGCTTACTTCTTCCATGGAACGTGCTTCATAGATCCTTTTTATATATTCCAGAAGATCCGTATCGGATTTTGTATATTCACTGATTTTCTTAATTGCATCGGTAAACGTATATTTTACATACACCGAACTAAAACCCATCTGCTTTTCTATATAAAGAAATACCTTTTTAAACTCTTTCTTCATTCCTGTGTAATCCGGCATTTTAGCACAGTTATAAATGCGTTCAAAATATAGAGAAAGCATATCCTTTTCTCTTTTATTGAAATAGGACTGGTCATGCACCAAAAGCATACTTTCAGAAACAAAAAACTGATAATCCAGCTGGTCCTTAATCTCTTCATACTCCTTTTTCAGATTGATCAATGAATCCATCTGCGTACCAACTACAATAAATACATCCGTCTTATATTTTCGTTTCGACTGTTCCATCAGCGCCTCGCAGCTTTTTTTCATTTCGGATATGCGATACTCTCCCCTTTCCCGGATTAGAAGTATCAGAATCTGGTTATCTTCTTTGTTAATAATCATCATCCTGCCGCCCAGCTGTTTTTCTATCTCACTCTGATAAGTTTCCCATTCAATGGAAAACAGATTGGAATAACAGGATATCAGGATTGGTATACAAACATTTTTGTCAAACTTAAATTCTTCAGACAGCCTGCTTTCCTGTGCTCCCGGAGTCTGCGCATCATTTTGCTTCATTTCATCAGAATTTCGCTCGCTTTCCAAATAATTCAGAAGGTTCCGGTTAAACTTAAACGATGCCATTTCTTCCACTACCTGCTGCATTTCCGCCTTTTCTTTTTCTACCTCATCCCGTGCTCTGCAAAGATCTATCACCTTGTGAAAAAGCTCTTCAAAAGCATCCAGCCGAATTGGTTTCAGCAAATATTCCAGGACCCCCAGGGATATGGCATTCTGCGCATATTCAAACTCTCCGTATGCACTGTAAATAATGCAGATCGGATTCATACCCCGTTTCTGTAATTCCTTAATCAGTTGAATCCCATCCATAAAAGGCATTTTAATATCCGTCAGAAGAATATCATATTCCTCTTTTTCAAATTCTTTTAAAGCTTCCTCACCGTTAGAAGCCTGACTGATTTTTAAATCAAACCGGTATCGTTTCAAGAGACGGCTGATTCCATCCCGTTCCTTTTTCTCATCATCTGCAATTAATATGCTGTACATTATTCTTCATCCTTTTCATTATCGATCATCTATCTGTCCCAATCGGACATTTTTTTACACAACTGCTGCAACCGGCGCCTGTTAAAAATTCCTTTCTGACGAATGGCGGGAATGAATTTTAAACTGGCTCCAGACAACTCTTATGTAAATATTAACATAGCGTCTCTGAAATGACAATCTAATAAAAAAGGGCTGTAATGGAAGATTTCTTTGTTTTATAATTGGGCTTTTATATTAATTTCATTGAATATCCAGAGCGATATACTAAATGCTTGACATATATAGATATTCGATATATTATATAGATGTTCGATACAATACATAGATGATCTATACAAGGAGGAATGCCAACATGAAAATTGATAAAGCGCTCATGTCCGGAAGTACTACAATGCTATTATTAACACTCTTATCGGAAAAAGATATGTACGGTTATGAAATGATTGAGACACTGAAGAACCGTTCACAAAATGTATTTGAATTAAAGGCGGGAACTCTATATCCTCTGCTTCATGCACTGGAGGATAAAAGGTATCTGACGGTCTACGAAAAGGAAGCTGCCGGGAAAACAAGAAAATATTATTCTATTACAAAAGAGGGACGAAAGATACTTGCTGAGAAAAAGGAAGAGTGGAAAACTTATACTGCTGCCGTTACCCAGGTACTGAGTATGGGAGGTGCTGTATGAATACAGATGATTACTTAAACACCCTGACCGATCAGATACGGTATAAAAAGGCGAGAAGCACCGTAGCGGAGGAAATCCGTATTCACATAGAAGATCAGACCGAGACATTCCTACACGAAGGTATGGATGAAGAAAACGCCGAAAAAATGGCTGTACAGGAAATGGGAGATCCCATAGAAACCGGTATTGCGCTGGACCGAATACACCGTCCCCGAATGGCTTGGGGAATGATCGGACTGGTTGCACTATTGAGTATTACGGGGCTTATTTTGCAGTACCTGGTGCAGTTGGACTTTTCAAAAGCTCAAATGTCCGGCGTTCAGACGGCAGCAGACAGGATGAGCTATCTTTTTCCCGTAGATATGCAAAAGAGTATTTTCATTGTAATACTGGGTCTGGCAATGATGGTATTCGTCTGTTATGCTGACTACAGCCGTATTGGGCTCTGGGCAAAAGAAATTATGATTTTTCTTTTTCTTGGTATTCTCATATGGAAACAGTTAGCAGGCAATACGATAAACGGGGCACTGAACTGGGTTAATTTCGGACCGGTTTCCCTCAATATTTCCACGCTTCTGTTTCTGTTTGTCCCGCTGTATGGAGCCGCCCTTTACAGCTATCGTGGAAAAGGATATCGTGGAATGATATATGGATTGATATGGATGTTCCCGCCTGTTTGGATCGCCCTTTTAATCCCCAGTATCCTCACTGCAATGCTATTATTTATCACCTTCATGGTGGTTTTGACCACAGCAGTTTTACGGGGGTGGTTTCAGGCGGCACGGAAACGCACGGTGGGTATCATGTGGTTTATTGTCCTGATGCTGCCCATATGCATGTATTTTCTGGTTAATGCCCGGGCCGCCGTATATCAGGTAGAGCGAATTCAGATGTATTTTAACTATCTCTCAAGATTATTCGGGGGAGCAAATACAGACTCCGGAAACGGGCCTTATTATCTGCTGGAAGCAGTTCATCAAATGGTGATGAAAAGCCAGCTGGTAGGCGGCGGGCAAATGAGCGAAGGGGCAGCATCCGTGATGCAGCAGAGCAATTATTATATGCTGACATACACACTTTCTTTCTATGGAATCCTTGCAGCTGCTGTTTTATTCAGCACAGTAATATTTGTGTTTTGCCGATTTTTACGAATATCACTCAGACAAAAAAACCAACTTGGCATGATTATGGGAACCGCTTGCTCCACTCTGTTTATATTGCAGCTCATTCTCTATTTTATAAACAATCTGGGGATTATGCCCACAGAAACTAATATTCCATTCCTCTCCTATGCCGGAACAGGGGCAGTAATTACCTATATACTGATCGGAATACTGCTAAGCATCTGCCGATACCAGAATATCCTGCCTGTTTCACCTCCTTCAAAAGCATTGGGAATACGTGGGAAAGTACGCGTTTAGGGTTGGGAGACGTTGCGGGCATGAGACGTAGCAGGCATGAGACGTTGCGGGCATGAAGCGAAAAATACATCAGGAATTCAATAACGGTCTTGCCACTCGCTCATTAAAAAACTCTATAAGCGGTCCCATAAAAAACGCTGTAATGATAGTTCCAGCCCCAACTATCGCTGTCAGTCCGTTAATTTCTCCTCCGGATATTAAATACATACCGCTTCCAAAACAAACGCATACAAGATCACAGATGATGCGGTTATATTTAAATTTGCCCACTTTCCAGGTGTTTGCAATAATAAGTGAAACTGCATCATAAGTTGATACGCCCAGATCTGCTGTAAAATAAACCGAAGATGCCAGACACAAAAGGACGATTCCAATCATCAAAAATAGGAACCTGCCTCCCGACTGCATCACGGGAAAAGCCGAAAATAAAATTTCCCGTGAAAAATCAATCACATATCCCTGGAAAAATAAAGTCACAAACGTCGCTAAACCGATGTAATGCCGGTCTGATATCAGGCTGAATGTAAGCAATACCAGACTGGCAATTACATATAACGTACCAAAACTAATGGGCAGGAGAGAATCTAATCCGCTCATAAATGTCTGAAAAGGGTCTACCCCAAATGCAGCACGCTTTAAAAATCCTACACTTACCCCGGCTAGTACTACACCCAATACGCTCATTAAAATTCTTTTACTTCTGTTACTCATTACCATGCCCCTCCATTTTGAAATATATGTTCCCTGCACTTCTCATGATTCGGATCATAATCAGTCAATCCGGAATCATCTAAAAACTTTCTCAAAGATGCAGCCTCTTCCTTACGATATACATGTATGTGCAATTGTAAATTCTCTAACGGGCAATAACTAAAGAGTTCCAGAATGTCATAAACGTCCATGCTAAAGCCCCGCCCCTGAATATAACCACAAAATGTATATTTTTTTAATAAGGCCACATATTTTTGAAAATCATCAATACTTTTTAAATGTATGGTAAATTTCAACATATAAGATTCTCCTTATTTCTGATGACTGCTGTTGGATTTTATTATATGACAGATAAGAAGAATTAAAAATTGAAATTCGGAACAATAATATTAAAATCAGGACCAGTTTTAATCACAACTTTTTTATTTAAATAATATATTCAATAAGGATAATAAAGGAATTCTTAAATCTAAATCCCCATCATATCGTTTAAAAAGATAAAATTAATACAAAAACTATAACGATTCAGACTTAAAATATTATTATCAGGTCAGCATCCCGGTACTACTTCTTTTTTGTATGATCAAATAATCAAGATGCTCTTTCCACAACCGCGTTTGATCTTTTCCTACTGTTTCCAAGTCATTCAGCAGATATGCTTTTCCAACCTGACTCCACTTTCCTTTGCCAAAGCTGTGATAAGGCATTAGTTCAACGTCAGACAATGGCAATTCTGAAGCCAGAGAAGCAATTTTCTGAAAATGCTCCTCCTTATCATTGATCGAGGGTATTATTGGACATCTTAGAATAACCTCTTTCCCATTTTGGCATAAATATTTGAGATTCTCCAGTATGCGGTTTAAATTTCCGCCTGTATATTCTTTCATATTTTCAGGATCTGACAGCTTAAAATCAAACAAGAATAAGTCGGTATATTTCTCAATACGGCAAAATGCATTTTGGTTCACATCACCACAGGTTTCCACACAGGTTGTAATCCCTTCTTCTTTACATCGCTGCAAAAGCTGTCTGCTAAACTCCGGCTGAAGCAGAGGCTCACCACCGGACAAAGTAATTCCCCCATCACTTCTGTAATATGCCCTGTCTTTTCGGACCTGCTGCATGACTTCCTCCACATTCATAACCTTCCCTGACACAGATAGGGCACCAGTGGGGCAGATATGGATACATTCCTGACAAAGTTCACACTTTGCCCATTGTATCTGGTGTTCTGTCCCTTTTGAATTATGAAAATCCGAAAACGAATGTACATTATTGGAACAGACTTGCCCACACGCGCCGCATCCCACACAGGATTCACCAACATACTTTAATTCCGGTTTCATCCGGTGGCTTTCCGGGTTATGACACCAGATGCAGGAAAGAGGACACCCTTTCAAAAATATGCTGGTACGCACACCCGGTCCGTCATGTATGGAAAATCGCTCAATGGAAAGTACAATTCCTTTTTTCTTTTCCAACTCTGGGGTAATATTAATTGCTTCTTTCTCTGGCTCTGCTGACATCTCAGCACCTCCCATACCATTAATTCCAGACACTTCTTTTTAGTAACATGTTCTGCTCAGAATATCTGCCTGGACTTCTTCTGATAATTCTACAAATCTGGCGCTGAATCCCCCCACGCGTACTAATAGATTCATATAATCCTGCGGATGCTTCACTGCTTCTTCCAGATCTTCTCTTCCAACTACCGTGATCATTAGCTGTGCTCCGCCTTGTTCAAAATATGCCTCAATTACGCTTCTGGCAGCATCTCTGTAATCGTTAAAGGTTTCTTTGGAAAATTTAATATTTTGAACGGAACCGGCGTGTATATCAGAATCCATTTTCAGCATGGAATTCAATACCGCGGTGATACCATTCCTGTCCCCCTGTGCCTGGGGGCTGTTAGCATTTGCCATAGGCTTACCGCTATTTCTTCCATCCGGTGAAGCTCCCGTCAATAGTCCGAGAGAGGTATTGGCACTATTGTTGATAATCACAACCAGGTAACTGTCCAGCCCGGCTTTTTTTGCCTGCTCTTTCGCCGTGATGCACACAAAGCGATGCAAATCACGCATGAGATGGTCTGCCCCCTCCTGGTCATTGCCAAACTTATCACAGTCTTTTAGTTGTTTTTGTATTCTTTCATATCCCTGAAAATCAGCCTTCACAGACAGCAGAAGTTCCTCTTTTCCAATCTTCTTTTCTTCGAAGACTAGCTTTTCTATTGCGTAGAGGCTGTCTGCAGTATTAACATTCCCGTAACTTTCTAAGGTTCCGCCCAAATATTTAATTCCGCCTTCAAAAATTCCCTTTCCCTCTCTGATACAATTATCATACAGCATAGATAAATATGGCAGACAGCAGGTCTCCGCCGCAAAATCATATTCCATCTTTTCCTGCTGTGCAATGATCTCAATATGGAAAGCGATGAATTTCTTATAGTCCTCATAAAATTCAGTAAAACTATGATATTCCTCAAATGATTTACCGGCTCCCGTTTCCTGTCTGACTGCCTCCAAAACAGATTGTCCTTTCCCCTGTTCCAGATACGAGGCATCTTGTTCCCTGCCATAATTCAGGAAAATTTCCAACCCCTTCAGCAGATTGATTACTCCGCTTGGAGTCCCAAAACTTTGATGGTCAATGACATATTCCCCACACCCGTAAGGTACATAATTTTCTGCGGCCTTTTCCGGAAGTGCAAATGCCTTTTGGACATCCCTTATAATTACATCATCATTATAGAGAACCGGATAAGTACACCCTTCCCCGATGGCTTCCATCGCCAGTTCCATTAACTCTGGATTCATCCCCTGGTAAAAACGCAGTGACAGCTGAGGGTCCGGATTCTTTAATATCCGGGTTGCCTGTATACAGGCAATTGCCAAACGGTCTGCATGCTCTTCATTTTTTCTGCCCCTTCCCCCCACCATTACTCTTCCATCTGTAATAGTACGGCGTTTTCCCATACGTTCCCAGAGTTTTCGAATAATTGTATCCGCTTCCTCCCTTGTCAGGTATCCACTGTCAATATCGTCAGCGTAAAAATCTCCCAGGTAAATATCAATTCTGCCATAATTACGTACTTCAGAAACAACTACATACATCCAAAATAACTCCACTGCTTCCAGCAAGTGTTTTGGTCTGTCCGTTTTGATTGCTTCCATTGCTCTTTTTATGGCATTCATCCGACACCCGGTATCTTTGTCACCATTTTTTCTTGCAAAAATCTCTTTTTCTTCCGCCCTGTTTCTATAGCATTGGATTACTTCCTTTAAAGTTTCCAATGCTATTTTCATTCCCTCATAAACACTATAGGTATCCTGATACGGCGCATATTTACGTTGTTGATTCTCCACCTCTGCGTATAAACCATGCAAGCCCAAAGACAGCAATTTAGAAAAATCCAAAATCGCTCCTGCAATTCGGTATAGCGGATAAGTAACCGCCTTCTCCCTTTCCCAATCATCCGTAGGAAGTGCAAGTAACTGGCGGTCTGTATATTTCAGACGAAGGTTGTCGCGGCTATTTTCCTGTTTCCAAAAGCGAAGCATATTTTCCAGCTGATCAACGTATTTCGCTTGATTCTGACATCTATTAATCTCTGCTCGAATTTTATCTTCATGGTAATAGTACAAAAAACCCCCTATTTGTGATGAAAATCCAACTGCCCCATAATCGCATCCCCCCGGCACCAGATCATCGTCATCAATATCCAGTATAATCCTGGGAAGCTGCCATGCAAGGCAGCGGGCTTCCCGGACAGCCTTGTGCTCTTTTATATTTTCCTGGTAAATTTGGGTAAACCCCAATTCTAACACAAAAAATTCTCTCGGTAATATGGTAGACATGATGTACCTCCTTGTTTTATTTAAGTACGCAATTTTTTAGTTCCATATTTTTATCCCATAGCATTTAGATGTCTCACTAAGGATCTGTTTCGAATCACTTCTATCATTCATCCGCAAGCATAAGTTAGCGGTATAAATTTGTGAAATTAAAATTTATTCATTTTTATACCATAAATTTATCATAATAAATCACATTATACAAGCATAATATGATTTATTATGATTTTATTTGGTTTGTATTAATTTTAGA
>OKVW01000455.1_pt1 | contig 24357 bp, 30 predicted proteins | sample 1606991 | NCBI WGS metagenome assembly OKVW01 (sample SAMN03281021, study PRJEB24777) | human gut metagenome | isolation source: fecal sample PR177 from 1 month old male Malay infant, vaginal delivered...
GTCTCTATCGTGACTCCAGTTGGCTGGTGGTGGTGGCAAACCTCCTGATATGCGCAGCTGTTATGAGGGTCCGGGGAAATCTGGCGCGTCTGGTTGATCTACTGAGGCACTAATGAACCAAATACTATTTCAAAAGGCGGCAGGTATAAGCGCCGGTCTAGCCGTGCACTGGTTTCACTATATCGATGCAGCAATGAAGGAATTCGGCATAACCGCGCCGCTCGATCAGGCCATGTTTATAGCGCAGATGGGCCATGAGTCCGGCGGTTTCACCCGGCTGGTGGAAAACCTGAATTATGCGGCAGAAAATCTGGTACCTACGTTCGGCAAGCATCGCATTACTGCACAGCAGGCCGCTGCCCTCGGCAGAACGGCAACGCAACCGGCAAATCAGAAAGCGATAGCCAATCTGGTTTACGGCGGTGAGTGGGGCAAAAAGAACCTGGGAAACCAGGTTGCTGGTGATGGCTGGAAATATCGCGGTCGCGGCCTGAAGCAAATCACCGGGCTCAGCAATTACCGCAACTGTGGCCACGCGCTGAAGTTGGACCTTGTAACCCAGCCTGAATTGCTGGAACAGGATGAATATGCTGCGCGCTCCGCTGCATGGTTCTACGTCTCGCACGGATGCCTGCTCCATTCCGGCGACGTGGAGCGCGTCACGCTGCTTATCAATGGCGGACGTAACGGGCTGGATAAACGCCGCGCGCTGTTTAACCTGGCGAAATCTGTGCTGGTGTGAGGTCACTATGGGGTTTGAAACTTTAATTGGTATTGCTGCAGCTGTCATTGCCGCCATCGCTGGGGCTTTCGGTCTGGGCCATATCCGCGGCACCAGCAAAGCGGAAGCGAAAGCAGACCAGCAGCACACCGAAGAAAAGGCCGCAGCCACTGAAGCAGTAGCCGAACGCCGGGTTGAAGCAACGAAAGAGGCCAGCGATGTACAGCAGACTGTTAACCATATGCCTGGCGACGATGTTGATCGCGAGCTGCGTGACTCGTGGCAGCGCCCCGGTGGTAGTTGATACCGCCTGTGACTGGGTAAAGCCAATCTACCTGACCGATCATGACATTGATGTGCTGGATAAGCAGACGAAGAAAGACATCTTGGCGCATAACAAAGCGTGGCAGGCGAACTGCCAGCCCAATAAATAGCGAGCCTCACAATAACCACTTTTACTCAGCATCTCAGAAGATCTGGTTGTTGATAGTTGTTATGTTAATGCTTTCAATGTGAGGGCAAAAACATGCACGATTCTGAAGTGACAATTAATGATCTTTATTTGACGGCGAAAGAATATTTCCCACATGGGCTCATGCGAGTAGAGTTATGGGATATTGGAGTTAAATTTATATGGGTAGATCGAGACAATGATAATCAAGAGCGCTCGGCATTTCTTCAGGCCTCTCTTAAGGATCTTTCCTTAAGCCAGGTCAGAGGATTTCTGGACGCTGAGACTCAGGAAGACCAAGTCAGCCAGTGATAAACAGACCGCCTCCGGGCGGTTTTTTTATGTCAGGAGAAACACAATGAACCAATAAAGCGGATAGACCGCAGCCGAAAGGCAATGCAGCAGTCATGATGCTGCCCCGAGTCGCGTAATAGCGAGCCTGTGTAGTGATGGGTAAGGGTTCATAGATTAAAACAAGCTCCGGTAGAGCAGCGCGAACGCCAGACGCGCACCGGTTATCAGCGGCGAAAGAGCGACAGCACCTCAAGGGCATGAGCGTGGCCACTCCGGGAAGTGGCAGCCATTACAAAGCTCATCTGCGGGTGGGCTTGATAATGGAAAAATAATTGCGATTTCATTGTGGTTGACATAATTAACTGATTTACATAGGTTATTTTGTTGTTGGTATAATTAATTCGTTCCGGTGATGAGAGGTTAATATGCTGACAATAATTTTGTTTGGTGCTGGCTGGGAAGGTGATGTTTGGGATCTTGAGGGTTACAGTCCCGTTATTAAGGCTCCTGATCAGACATTTCGACTTCTTAAAAGCTCTGGGGGTACCCCGATCTTCGAGGATGCAGAGTTTGAGGTTTTCGAATATCAGCTGGGTGATGAAATTTATCTGGTTGGCTGCCATGGGAATAAGCCAAGCGATGATGTGATTAAGTCCCACATCCAGCATTGCGATCCCAAGCCTAAGCCATATAAAACACTGTAACCGCCTCCGGGCGGTTTTTTATTGTCATCACTATGGGTAGACCCATCGTAATGGCTGTAGAGGATAAATATTAAATATGCCCTAGAGGGGATAAAAATGCAGGTCACCATAGATGGCGTCCAGTATGCGCCAGCTTGTTTAACTCCCTCCAAAATCGGCATAGCGATCACCACGCATAATCGACCTGAAGTCCTAAAGCGCGCTTTCGAGCAGCACATGAAGCATCTTCCTGCTGGGGCATTGCTGGTGGTGATCGATGATGGCTCCAAACCTGCGGCAGTAGTGCCTGACGGCGTGCAGCTGCTTCGTCATGAATCATCGCTCGGCATTGTCGCCTCGAAGAACGCCAGCCTGACTGTGCTAATGAATGCAGGGTGTGAGCATCTGTTCCTGTGGGATGATGATGCATGGCCAATCGCTGATAACTGGCATCAACCTTATATCGAATCACCAGAGCCGCACCTGGCTTACCAGTTCCTCGACCTCGCTGGACGCAATAAGCTGAACGATATGGCTGTGCTGTATCGGGATGATAAGCATATCGCTTATACCGGGCAGCGTGGCGTGATGCTCTACTTCCACCGCAGCGCGATAGAGAAGGTCGGCGGTTTCGATCCGGTATACGGTCGCGGTATGTACGAACATAGTGACCTCGCCCTGCGCATCCATAATGCTGGCCTGACGACATGGGCTTACGGTGATGTGGTCGGTTCAGAAAAACTGATCCATTCTCTCGATGAGCGTGAAGCCGTAGAGCGTTCGGTACCGCGCCCCGACCGACAGGCGCTGGTGGAACGTAATGTGAAGATCCACAACGAACGGCGTGATGCCGGGTTTACTGGTTACGTTGAATACCGCCAGCAGCGTGACGTGGTAATCACAACGCTGCTCACCAGTCAGCCTGACCCGCAGCGCGGCACAAAAATGGCGGCCTCGCCTGACATGCTGAACAGATGGGCGGCCTCGCTTCGCCAGTGTGGTCGTATAGCGCTGGTGGATGAATTACTGACGGCCCCGGCAGATGTTGAGCTATGTCGCGTTCCTGACGTGAAGATGAATGTCTACTTTCGTCGCTGGTTACACATCTGGCAGCACCTGCGAGATCACCCTGAATACCGGTTCGTCTGGTGTACCGATGGTACTGATGTCGAAATGCTTCGCGCGCCGTGGGAAGAAATGGAGCCAGGGAAGTTGTACGTCGGTTCAGAACCAAAGACCTACGCCGATACCTGGGCAAAGCAGAATCATCCGGAGCGCATCTATCAGGAGTTTATTGAAGAACACCGCAACGATGTGATGCTTAATGCTGGGCTGCTGGGCGGCACCCGCGCTGATGTGATGGCGTTCGCTCACGGCATCATCCGTCTTTACTACCGGATCGAGAGTTATCGTTTCTGGAAGAAAGAACAGGCTGGCGCCGCGGTGGGGGATATGATCGCTTTTGGCATTGTTGCTAAATCTTTTGGCAATCGTATTGTCACCGGCCCGCGCATCCACACTATTTTTAAGTCCGATGGTGTCGGTAAAGAGTACGCTTTCTGGCGCCATAAATAATTTGAAAAATAAATCAAGGTCGCTTCGGCGGCCTTTTTTATTGGTTGCGAGATATGTACATGTCTAAAAAATGTTCCGTGAATGACTGCGATAATCGTTCTGAAAAAAGAGGGATGTGCGGAAAGCACTATTTCAGATGGCGGAAATACGGTGATCCATTGGTTGTGCGGAACACAGTTTATAGCTCGCCACAGGAAGCAATTAAGGCCAGGACAAAGATTGAAGGCGAATGCCAGGTATGGACCGGCGCAAAGTTAAAAACAGGTTACGGCAGCATACGAACTGGCGGTAAGGCATTACGTGTGCATCGCTTTGTTTGGGAGTCCGTGAACGGTTCTGTTCCTGATGGTATGGATGTCGATCATATTTGTCGCAACAGGCTCTGCTGCAATATCAATCACCTCAGGTTGGCCAGCAGAAGCGAGAACAATCAAAACCTCGGCGGCGCTAAGAAAAATAGTAAAACTGGAGTACTCGGGGTTACTTATCTGAATCGCGGCAACAGGCGCTGGCTCGCGCAAGTTAAGCTCAATGGCAAGTTTGTTCTAAGGAAAACATTCATGTCACTTGAAGAAGCCAGGGACGCAGCTATTGCCGCCAGACTTGAGCATTTCACACACAATGAGGCTGACAGATGTTGATCGCTATCGTGGCTCACCATTCCCGCCGCACCATGGCTGAAGAGTTAGCGAGTAAGCTTGAGGCTGACATTGTCTTCATGGATGAGCATAGTGCTGGTGCAAATTCAAACCACCTTCGCGCTCTTCGTTGGGCTGCTGAGCAATCAGACAGAGTGATTATCATCGAAGAGGATGCATTACCCGTTGATGGTTTTCGTTATAAGGCTCAGGACTGGCTAGCGCGCTTTCCTGACGACATGCTGAGCTTTTATCTCGGTACCGGCCGACCGCCGCAGTATCAGAAAGAGATTGCCGGAATGCTGGTGGATGCGGATCGCGTCTGTGGTGACTACATCGTATTAAGCAAGCTGATTCACGGCGTATGTTATAGCCCTCCTCAGGGCAGGCTGGCGCGAATGCTTAACGCATGGAATAAAACGCTGGCAGCTGATTACGCCGTCGGTGAGGCATTCGGTGGCCGGGTGATTTATCCGTGTTACTCGCTGGTGGATCACGCCGACCTCCCGACGGTTGAGCGTCACCCTGACAACGAACCGAGGACGGAACGCCGCCGTGCATGGAGACTGGGATGAACAAAGAGCCCCGCGTATATGGCAGCCGATGGGATAAAGCGCGTCTGCGTTTCCTGCAGCAGCACCCACTATGTGTGATGTGCGAGCAACAGGGGCGCATTACCCCAGCAACGGTGGTTGACCATATCGAACCCCACAAACTCAAAGATGCGCTTAAGTCAGGTAACCCGCTGGCCATATCGAAAGCACAGCTCCTGTTCTGGAGTAAAGAGAACTGGCAGCCACTGTGCAAAGCGCATCATGACTCAACGAAACAGAGAATGGAGAAGAGCGGCGCGGTAATAGGCTGTGATGCCAACGGCTACCCGCTCGATCCTGCGTCTCACTGGAGCACGCAATGAAAGACCTCAGCATTGAATACCGCAATGGAAAATTCGTTCGTCTGGTGATTGATGGCGTGGAGATGAAGGACGTGACATCCATTCAGTTCTCGCACGCTGTAGGGCTGGAGGTGCCGACAGTGACCATTTCAGGGCATGTTGTCTCCGGGCACCGGAAAGGCGATCAGAAACTCGAACAGGTTGATAAACAGACGTCCTGGAATGATGAAGTGAAGCGGATAATGAATGAGTAAAATCATTTCATATGCAATGAAATCAAATGAGAACGAATCTCATCAGGGCAGGGGGGGGATCAAATCTTCAAAACCTTTGGCCCAAATGACCGCCGCCAAAGTTTGATTTTAACGCTAACCCGATTTTTTTAGTTTTAAGGTGTTGACATATGGCAGATAAACGAACCCGTTCCGACAGTTCGGCGGCAGCGGTTCAGGCCATGAAAAATGCAGCAGTGGACACCATCGATCCTCCGTCCCATGCAGGTTTGGAGAAAAAAGCCGAACCATTCTGGCATGACAATATCAGATCGAAAGCTCTGGACAGCTGGACGCCAGCCGACCTTTTGGCCGCCGTAGAACTGGCAAATAATCAGCTCTATATCACCGTTTTACGCAAGGATTTGCGCAAAGAAGAGCGAATTCGCGGAGAGGGCCGCGACGAAGGGCTTATCAAAGACCTACGCAAGCAGATTGTTGAGCTGCAGCGAACTATTCTGGCTCAGCGCCGTGACCTCCAGATCCATTCCCACGCAACCAACGGCGAAAGCCGCGACCAGAAGAAACGCAATCAGAATGATCGTGATGCACGAAATACCAAAAACGAGCATCAGGACCAGGACGACAACCTGATCGCCTTTCCCAAGCACGGATAAAAGACTATGACGCGAGGTGAGCGTGTAATAGCGTTCATTGAGCGCTTTTGCATCGTGCCGGAAGGCAAGCTTATCGGCCAGCCAATGAGGCTGGACACCTTTCAGAAAGAATTCATCCTGGCGGTTTACGACAATCCAGCCGGAACGGATATGGCGATCCTCAGCATCGCCCGAAAAAATGGTAAGACTGGCCTAATTGCCGGAATTCTGCTGGCTCACCTGGTGGGGCCTGAAGCGGTGCAGAACACGCAGATTGTCAGCGGTGCACTCAGCCGGGAACAGGCGGCCATTGTTTTTAACCTCGCGGTGAAGATGGTTAACCTGAACCCCAAGCTACAGGAGATTGTGCACATTACGCCCAGTGGCAAAAAGCTGATCGGCCTGCCGTGTAACGTCGAATACAAGGCTTTATCCGCAGAAGGTAAGACGACGCACGGCCTTTCCCCCATACTGGCCATTCTCGATGAAACCGGGCAGGTCAGGGGGCCGCAGGATGATTTTATCGATGCAATAACTACGGCGCAGGGGGCCCATGAAAACCCGCTGCTGATTGTTATCAGTACGCAGGCAGCAAACGATGCTGACCTGCTGAGCATCTGGATTGATGATGCGGTCAAATCGAAAGATCCGCACATCGTGTGCCACGTTTATGAAGCGCCAAAAGACGCTGATATCAGTAAACGCGAGTCCTGGCTGGCTGCGAACCCGGCACTGGGAACATTCAGGTCAGAAAAAGACATGGCGCGCCAGGCTGAGAAAGCTGGCCGAATGCCAAGCTTCGAAAACACCTTCCGAAACCTCAACCTCAATCAGCGCGTGTCTACCGTATCGCCGTTTATCTCCCGCAGCGTGTGGGAGCTTTGCGGAGAGATGCCGATTAACACGCCGAGGAAGTGGTACGCGGGGCTGGATCTGTCAGCCAGGAACGACTTAACGGCGCTGGTTATCGCTGGTGAAGCAGATGATGGTGTCTGGGATGTTTTCCCCTTCTTCTGGACACCGCAAAAAACTCTTGAAGAGCGAACCAAAACGGACCGCGCACCCTATGACGTTTGGGTGAGAGAGGGGCTGCTGCGCACCACGCCAGGCGCTTCGGTGGATTACTCATTCGTCGTTGCGGATATCGCTGAAATTATCGGTGATTTCGACCTTACGTCGATGGCTTTTGACCGCTGGCGCATTGACCAGTTCAGGAAGGATGCCGATGCCATTGGGCTGAGCCTCCCGCTGGTCGAGTTCGGCCAGGGATTTAAGGATATGGGGCCAGCTGTAGACACGCTGGAGTCTCTGATGCTTAACGGGCGTGTGAGGCATGGCATGCACCCCGTATTAACGATGTGTGCTGTGAATGCGGTGGTGGTGAAAGATGCTGCTGGCAACCGCAAGCTCGATAAATCCAAAGCAACGGGCCGTATTGATGGCATGGTCGCAATGACAATGTCCGTTGGTGCTGCTAATGGGGAAGTTACCGAACCGGGTGGTGACTTCGACGACTTCATTTTCCGACCGCTGAGCATGTGATGGAAGAACCTAAATACACGATTGACCTGCGAACCAATAACGGCTGGTGGGCAAGGCTACAGTCCTGGTTTGTCGGCGGGCGTTTAGTCACCCCAAATCAGGGCTCACAGACGGGGCCTGTTTCGGCCCACGGACACCTGGGCGATTCATCCATTAACGATGAACGGATACTGCAAATTTCGACGGTTTGGCGCTGCGTGAGCCTGATTTCAACGCTCACGGCATGCTTACCGCTTGATGTCTTCGAAACTGACCAGAATGACAACCGTAAAAAAGTGGATTTGAGCAATCCGCTGGCGCGACTGCTGCGCTACTCACCGAATCAGTACATGACCGCCCAGGAATTCAGGGAGGCCATGACGATGCAGCTCTGTTTCTACGGTAACGCGTATGCACTGGTGGACCGCAACAGCGCAGGTGACGTGATCAGCCTTCTCCCGCTTCAGTCTGCCAATATGGATGTGAAACTCGTCGGAAAAAAAGTGGTTTATCGCTATCAACGCGACAGCGAATACGCCGACTTTTCGCAGAGAGAGATTTTTCACCTTAAAGGCTTCGGATTTACCGGGCTGGTCGGCCTGTCACCCATTGCTTTTGCCTGTAAATCGGCAGGTGTTGCAGTTGCGATGGAGGACCAGCAGCGAGATTTCTTTGCCAACGGCGCCAAGTCTCCGCAAATCCTCTCAACCGGCGAAAAAGTGCTGACTGAACAGCAGCGCTCGCAGGTCGAAGAGAACTTCAAAGAGATCGCCGGCGGTCCGGTTAAAAAACGCCTCTGGATTCTGGAGCGGGCTTTTCCACATCGGCAATTGGCGTAACGCCGCAGGATGCCGAAATGATGGCGTCTCGAAAATTTCAGGTAAGTGAACTGGCGCGGTTCTTTGGCGTACCGCCTCACCTTGTCGGCGACGTCGAGAAATCAACGAGCTGGGGATCTGGCATCGAGCAGCAGAATCTCGGCTTCCTGCAGTACACCCTGCAGCCCTATATCTCCCGGTGGGAAAACAGCATTCAGCGGTGGCTTATTCCTGCTAATGATGTCGGTCGCCTGCATGCTGAGCACAATCTTGATGGTCTGCTGAGGGGCGATTCTGCCTCCCGTGCCGCGTTCATGAAGGCAATGGGAGAGTCCGGCCTCCGTACCATCAACGAAATGCGCCGAACGGACAACATGCCGCCATTACCTGGTGGCGATGTGGCGATGCGACAGGCGCAGTATGTGCCAATTACCGACTTAGGAACCAACAAAGAGCCCCGTAATGACGGGGCTTAATTTTTATGGGGGCCGTGATGCCTGAAATCGTAAAAACGCTGTCCTTCGACGAGACAGAAATCAAGTTCACTGGTGACGGTAAGCAGGGGATTTTTGAAGGCTATGCCTCTGTTTTTAATAACACCGATTCCGATGGCGACATCATTCTGCCCGGGGCGTTTAAAAACGCACTGGCTAACCAGACCCGCAAAGTGGCGATGTTTTTCAACCACAAGACGTGGGAGCTGCCGGTTGGTAAATGGGACAGCCTGGCCGAAGACGAAAAAGGCCTGTATGTGCGCGGTCAACTTACCCCAGGGCACAGCGGCGCCGCCGATCTGAAAGCGGCAATGCAGCACGGTACGGTTGAGGGTATGTCGGTTGGCTTTTCCGTTGCGAAAGACGATTACACCATCATTCCAACAGGCCGCATTTTTAAGAATATCCAGACTCTGCGCGAAATCAGCGTCTGCACTTTCCCCGCCAACGAACAGGCTGGCATCGCAGCCATGAAAAGTGTCGATGGCATTGAAACGATTCGTGATGTGGAGAACTGGCTGAGGGATTCAGTCGGGCTCACCAAATCACAGGCAGTTGGGTTAATAGCCCGGTTTAAGTCAGCGATTCGGAGCGAGTCCGAGGGCGACGGAAACGAAGCACAAATCAACGCTCTGCTTCAGAGCATTAAATCTTTCCCTTCCAATTTAGGTAATTAATTATGTCTGAACTCGCTCTCATTCAAAAAGCAATCGAAGAATCCCAGCAGAAAATGACCCAGCTGTTCGATGCGCAGAAAGCTGAAATCGAAAGCACGGGCCAGGTTTCCAAACAGCTGCAGTCCGACCTGGCAAAAGTACAGGAAGAACTGTCCAAATCCGGTACGCGCCTCTTCGATCTGGAACAGAAACTGGCTTCCGGTGCTGAAAATCCTGGTGAGAAGAAATCCTTCTCCGAACGAGCGGCCGAAGAGCTTATTAAGACATGGGACGGCAAACAGGGCTCTTTCGATGCCAAAACGTTTAACAAGTCGCTTGGCAGTGACGCAGGTTCTGCTGGCTCGCTGATTCAGCCGATGCAGATCCCAGGCATTATCATGCCGGGCCTGCGCCGTCTGACCATTCGTGATCTTCTGGCTCAGGGCCGAATTTCCAGCAACGCTCTGGAATACGTTCGTGAAGAAGTGTTTACCAATAACGCCGACGTGGTGGCAGAGAAGGCACTTAAACCTGAATCTGATATCACTTTCAGCAAGCAGACCGCGAACGTGAAGACCATCGCCCACTGGGTGCAGGCATCGCGTCAGGTGATGGACGATGCGCCAATGCTGCAGTCCTATGTCAACGATCGCCTGATGTATGGTCTGGCGCTGAAAGAAGAAGGCCAGCTGCTGAACGGCGACGGCACCGGGGATAACCTGGAAGGTCTGAACAAAGTGGCAACCGCCTACGACACCTCGCTGAATGCCACCGGCGACACCCGTGCTGACATTATCGCTCACGCTATTTATCAGGTGACCGAATCTGAGTTTAGCGCTTCCGGTATCGTCCTGAACCCGCGCGACTGGCACAACATTGCGCTGCTGAAAGACAATGAAGGCCGCTATATCTTCGGCGGTCCTCAGGCGTTTACCAGCAACATCATGTGGGGTCTGCCAGTAGTTCCGACTAAGGCACAGGCCGCCGGTACCTTTACGGTTGGCGGTTTCGATATGGCCTCTCAGGTTTGGGATCGCATGGATGCCACCGTGGAAGTCAGCCGTGAAGACCGCGATAACTTCGTGAAAAACATGCTGACCATCCTGTGCGAAGAGCGCCTGGCGCTGGCGCACTATCGCCCGACGGCAATCATCAAGGGCACTTTCTCTTCTGGCTCATGATGGAGGAGGGCGGGGTAACCCGCCCTTTTAACGTATGGCGATAGATGTTTTGGATGTAATTAGCCTCCCCCTTTTCAAACAGCAGATTGAGTTTGAGGAGGATGACAGGGACGAGCTGATCACGCTGTACGCACAGGCAGCCTTTGACTACTGCTACCGGTGGTGTGATGAACCGGCATGGAAAGCGGCAACTGACATTCCTGCAGCAGTGAAGGGCGCCGTACTGCTGGTGTTTGCGGACATGTTCGAGCACAGGACCGCGCAGAGTGAAGTACAGCTTTATGAGAACGCCGCCGCAGAACGGATGATGTTCATCCATCGCAACTGGCGCGGTAAATCTGAACCTGAGGAGGGCTCCTGATGGAACCTGGACGATTCAGGCACCGGGTAAAAATTCTCACCTTCACGACTTCGCGCGATCCATCTGGTCAGCCGGTTGAATCGTGGACTGGTGGCAACCCGGTCCCGGCTGAGGTAAAGGGGATCAGCGGCAGAGAGCAGCTTTCAGGCGGCGCGGAAACGGCGCAGGCAACCATTCGCGTCTGGATGCGCTTCAGGTCAGAGCTGAATGCCTCTTCTCGTCTGGAAGTGCTCAGCGGCCCGTATAAAGGTCAGGTGCTAAATATCATCGGTCCTCCTGTAGCAAATGCGACCGCCACTCGCCTGGAAATTCTTTGCAAAACGGGAGCTGAAAAATGATTGAGACGAGCCTCGATTTTTCCGGGCTGAATGACATCGCAAAGGATCTGGAGGCGCTTAGCCGCGCTGAAAACAACAAGGTTCTGCGTGATGCCACGCGCGCCGGCGCCGAAGTGCTTAAGGACGAAGTGATCGCCCGCGCTCCGGTGCGTACCGGGAAACTGAAAAAAAACGTGGTGGTGGTGACCCAAAAAAGCCGCCGCCGCGGGGAAATTTCTTCCGGTATTCACATCCGTGGCCGCAACATGCGAACCGGTAATAGCGACAACACCATGAAAGCCAGCGACCCGCGTAATGCGTTTTACTGGCGATTCTTAGAAATGGGTACCGTTAACATGCCGCCGCACCCTTTCATTCGTCCCGCGTTCGATGTACGCCAGGAGCAGGCGACGGAGGTAGCGATCAGACGCATGAACCAGGCCATTGACGAGGCATTAAGCAAATGACGGAAGACGATCTCTATCCTCTGCTGAAGTCGCTGGCCGGAGGGCAGGTTTATCCCTACGTTGCGCCGCTCGGCAGTGACGGAAAGCCTTCAGTCTCTCCGCCCTGGGTAATTTTCTCGATTATTACCGACGTGGCCGCAGACGTTCTCTGCGGTCAGGCTGAATCTGCCGTTTCTGTGCAGGTTGATGTCTATTCCAGCACCATCGCTGAAGCGCGCACGATCAGGAATATGGCGCTTGATGCTCTGCAGGTGCTGAAGCCGGAAAGCATTGTGAAAACGCCGGGCTATGAGCCTGATCTGCGCTATCACCGGGCAACGCTCGAATTTCAGGTAACCGTTTAACCTTACCCACCATAACAGACCGCTCCGGCGGTCTTTTTTTTATCTGGAGAAACCATGACCAGTAAGTATGAAGTTACAAAGGGGATGACCTTTGCCGTCTCAGACGCACCGGTAACCGCCGAGGATTTTAACGCCTCAGGTTTCCCGGGGGCAGGCATTACCTGGCTGGAAGCGGCCTGTGCAACAAAGGAGATCACCTTCACCGGCGGGCAGAAAGGGGATATCGACGTAACCACTCTGTGCTCAACTGAACAGGAGCAAACCAACGGCCTAGCCGCGCCTGCTGAAATGAGCATTACCCGTAACTGGGTTGGCGACGAAGCAGCACAGGAGGCACTGCAGACCGCTTACGAAAATGACGAACTGCGTGCGCTGCGTGTGGTATTCCCGTCTGGCAATGGTTTCTACGTGCTGGTGGAGGTACGCCAGAGCTCATGGTCTGCCGCAACATCTTCCGTTGTTGGCGCTACCTATTCTCTGCGTGTACGCGGCAAACCGAAACGCATCTACGCGTCTGGTTCCTGAGCGGCTTCGGCCGCTTTTTTTATCCCTCCGATCATGTAACAAGAGAAAAATGAAATGCCGCAAAAAACATCACAGAATTCATTACGCAACGTGGCGCTTACAGCATCGAAAGCCTATCGCACCAAAGAAGGTATCACGGTCCCTGAATGGGATGGCGCAAAGGTAACGCTGCGTGAACCCTCTGGCGATGCCTGGGTGAAATTCCGGGAGATCGTTAATCCCCAGCTCGCCGAGGGCGAAGAGGCACCGACGCTGACGGAGGCGGAAAAGTTTCTGCGTAACAAAGAGGCTGATGTGGTTCTGTTTATTGACGTTCTGCTTGATGAAAACGGCGAGCGAGTATTCAGCGATGAGGATCAGGAGCAGGTATCTAAAATTTATGGTCCTGTGCACTCCCGCCTGCTGGCTCAGGCCCTCAACCTCGGAATGAGCCAGGAAGAAGCGGGAAAGCCGTAAAGCAGCCGCTGACCTTCTTCCTGATGTCGCTGGCGCTCCGGTTGGGGCGTACTCTCCACGAACTGCGCCAGACCATGACCGCCAGCGAGCTCAAAATGTGGATCGAGTTCGACCGCATCAGTCCGATTGGTGACTGGCGCGCCGATGCTCAGGCTGCGCAGATCTCCGTTGCAATGCTGAACTCTCAGGGCGGGAAATTCACCATTCCTGACGTGATGCTGAAATGGGGTGAGCAGGAAGAAGGCGCAGAAATCTCTGCACTTGAAGAATGGATGTCCAGTCTTTGATGCCCGCGGCTGCGGGCTTTTTTATGGGTGAAATATGGCAACGCTGCGCGAGCTAATCATCAAAATTTCGGCGAACTCATCTTCTTTCCAGTCAGAGATCGCCAGAGCGTCCCGCATGGGAACCGATTACTACCGCACTATGGAACAGGGCGGGAAAAAAGCTGCAGCGGCCACGCGTGAAACTCAGCGTTCTTTGGCTGACCTGAACTCTCAGCTTGCAGCCGTGCGATCTTCAGCTGCCGGGCTTGCCGGTGCATGGGCTGGTGCATTTGCCACGCATCAGCTGATTCAGTTTGCCGACACGTGGAACCAGTTGAATGGGCGTCTTCGCCTTGCGTCCTCTTCCAGCGAGGATTATGTGCAATCCCAGCGCGTGCTGATGGAGATTAGCCAGCGCACCGGAACATCCCTCGAGGCAAACAGCAACCTGTACAGCAGAATTGCGCAGTCCCTGCGTGATGCCGGTTACGCTTCTGCTGACGTCGCAAAAGTTACGGAAACCGTAGCAACCTCACTTAAGCTGTCTGGCGCGAGTACCGAAGAGGCGAGCTCTGTTATCACCCAGCTTAGCCAGGCACTTGGCTCAGGCGTTTTGCGTGGCGAAGAATTTAACTCCATCATGGAGAACGGCGGCCGCCTGGCGAAACTGCTGGCTGATGGGCTGGGTACCACTGTTGGTGGCCTGCGAAATATGGCCAACAACGGCGAACTGACGACCAACAAGATCGTCCCGCTGCTGACCAATGTCGAGATCCTGCGTAAAGAATTCGACACCCTTCCTGCATCCATCAGCGGATCTGCACAGAAAGTGCAAAACGCCTTCCTTGCATGGGTTGGCGGGGCGAACGATGCGGTCGGCGCATCATCAACGCTTTCCGGCGTGCTGGATGGTCTGGCGAATAACATCGATGATGTGGCAAATACAGCCGGTATTCTGGTTGGTGTTGGCCTCGCTCGTTATTTTGGCAACATGGTCGGCAGCGTTGCTCAGTCAACCCGGGCAGTCCTCTCTAATACGGCCGCCGAGGTCGCGCTGGCGCAGGCCCAGGTCCGTGGAGCTCAGGTTAGCGTTGCTGCTGGTCGCCAGGCTGTTTACCGCGCTCAACAGGCGCGTGCTGCGGCGACGAGTATTGAGGCTCAGATTGTCGCTGAGCGTAATCTTGCTGCTGCTCAGGCATCACTGAATACGGCGCTTGCTGGCAGAACTTCGGCCGTTAATAACCTCACCAATACAGCCTCGGTGATGTCCCGCCTGGGTAGTGGCGTTCTTGGCATTCTCGGCGGCTGGCCTGGAGTGATTATCGGTGCCGGCGCTGCGATGTATGGCCTTTATCAGCATACCCAGCAGGTGCACCGTGAGGCGGTAGGTTTTGCCAATAACCTTGACGAGATCAACACCAAGCTCCAGCAGATGTCGGTGCTTGGCCTGCGCTCGACCGCGGCTGATGCCCGTACATCTTTACAGGCGCAAAAACAGGACCTGGCCGACCTCGACTCTCAGATCGCGAAGGTGAAAGACAGCCTTAAGGCGGTTGATCAAATCCAGCAGGACTACAACCGCCATCCGACGCTGACCCTGATTAACACTTTCATGGACCAGGCCGACATCACGGCCAAAAACATCGAGCTGACCGATAAGCTGAACCAGCTGGAGTACCAGCGCGAACAGGCAGCCTCAAAAGTCGAGCAAACGCAGAAGCTGGTTAACCAGGCCAGTGATCTGGCCACGCAAAAGGCTATCGAACAGGCTGGCGCCGTTTCAATCCTGAAAGGTGCGTATGACCTGCTTAACCGTTCAATGTCAGCGACCGCTGGCGCGAAGCCGCCGCAGTATGCCGGGCCAGTTGTCTCTCTGGCGAACGCAACGCCTCAACAGCAAACCGCACTGGAGCGCTCACGCCGCGATAACGAGCTGGCCAGCCTCAGCGGATTAGAAAAACTCCATCAGCAGCACGTCTATGAAGCAGAAGACCTGCAGCTGACGGGGGCGCTTTACACCAAGTACATCTACAACAAGGATCAGGCAGCCAAAAAGGATGCAGCGGCTGCGGAGGCAAAAAAAACCTCTACCGCCGCCTCGAAAGCACAGAGTAAAGCCGAGCGCGAAGCGGCCAGCACTGCCGAACAGTATTCCCGGAAAATGGCCGATCTGAGTGTGGCTATCGACGTGCAACGCGTCAGGGCCACGGAAGGCGAAAAAGCCTCGGAGCTTTACGCTGCATCGCACCAGGCAGGCACTAAATGGACCGACGAGCAGCGCAGGGCGATCCAGGCATCATCAGCAGAGCTGGCAAAATGGACGCAAAAAGCCGACGAGAACGTGCGCAAGCAGCGCGAACAAGCCGATGCCCTGAAGGATTTAACTGAAGCGGCCCGAAAGTTCAGGGATGAGGCGACGCTGACAACCGAAACCGCAGGCATGAGCGATCGCCAGCGCAGCCGGTTCGACGAGACGCAACAGATCGACCGTGTTTTTGCTAAAGCAGGTGGCGACAAAAGCACCCAGGCTGTGATAGCTCGACGCGAAGCTCTCGATGCTCTGGATAAGAAATACAAGGCAATAGCAGCAGCTGAAGCGGACTGGATGTCCGGAGTATCACGCGGCTATGCCAACTGGTTTGATGAAATCCGTAACGTATCCGGCACGGTTTCTGATGGGGTGAAAACCACACTCGACAGCGCGTTTGGTAACGTCACCTCAATGCTCGAAGGCAATAAGGTTAGCTGGAAATCGTGGGGTATTTCTGTCCTGCAGATTATCGAAAAAGTGGCTCTGCAGATGGCGGTGGTTAGCGCGATGGGTGGGGCCTCTTCCGGTTCTGGCATCTTTGGCTCACTCATCGGCAGTGTAGGCAGCTTCTTCGGAGGCGGGGCGGGAGCATCAGCCAGCACCGGTGCGGCGGTTTCCAGTTATGGCTCAAGCTTCCAGTTTAACGCCAAAGGCGGCGTTTATGACTCTCCATCCCTGAGCGCTTTCAGTAATGGGATCGTCAGGAACCCCACCATGTTCGCTTTCGCAAAAGGCGGGGCCGGAATCATGGGAGAGGCTGGGCCGGAGGCGATCATGCCGCTTACCCGCGCGCCGGATGGTTCTCTCGGCGTTCGTGCGGTCGGAGGTGGCGGAGGTCAGTCTGTATCTTCGGCGCCACAGGTTTATATCACCATCGATGGCAACGGCAACACTCAAACACAGGCCTCGCCAGGCCTTGAGCAATTTGGTGCCGAGGTCGGGGAATTTGTTGATCGACGTTATAAGCAGAATGTGATGCGTGATATTCGTCCCGGCGGCGACATCTGGAACGCAATGAAAGGAACCCGATAATTATGGCCATTGAAACTTTCACCTGGTGCCCACGGATTAACGCGGAGGCTGATACAAGTTTCCGCGTCAGGAAAGCCCAGTTTGGCGATGGATATGAGCAGGTTTCAGGGGATGGATTGAACACCAGAACTCAGCAGTGGACGCTTAACTTCACTGGCAACGAAACCTACATTTCTGCCATTAAGTCTTTTCTCGACAGGCATGAAGGAACGAAAGCCTTTCAGTGGAAGCCGCCGCTCGAGCCTTTGGGTTTGTATCGTTGCGAAACGTATAAACCCACCGGGCTGGGTGCGGGGAAATTCAACCTTGAAGCAACATTCATCCAGGCATTTAAACCATGAGCTTAAACGCAGACTATCAGAAGCTTGAATCCGGAAACGATGTTCGTCTGATTGAGGTGGACGGCTCTTCCTTTGGGCTAACAGACGTTCTCCGCTTTCACAATTACCGCATTCCCCACACGGAAGCGGAAATCATCGCCGCTGGTGGGGATGAGTCCAAGCTTCCGGCGAAACCAATCTGGTGGCAGGGAAATGAATATGCCGCCTGGCCATATCAACTGGAAGGTCTGGAGAAATCAACCAGTGGGAGCAATGCAACGCCATCACTGACGGTTGCGAACATCGAAAGTTCTATTTCTGCCCTGTGTCTTGCCTATGACGATCTGCTGCAGGCGAAAGTCACTATTCACGACACAAAAGAGAAATATCTCGATGCCAGAAATTTCGCGGACGGCAACCCCACAGCAGACCCGACTCAGGAAAAGCTGCAGGTCTGGTATATCGACGGGAAAACGAGCGAGCTTGCCGGTGAAACCGTTGAATTTGTTCTGTCCAGCCCGATGGACCTGCAGGGGCAAATGATCCCGACGCGACAGCTTCACTCCCTGTGTACCTGGTGCATCCGGAATAAATATCGTACCGGCGACGGCTGCGACTATGCCGGAACCCGCTATTTCGATAAAAACAACAACCCGGTAAGCGATCCGTCGCTGGATGAATGCAATGGCACGCTGACTGCCTGCAAACTCCGATTCGGCGAAAATAACGAACTCTCGTTTGGGGGCTTCCCGGGCACGTCTTTGATCAGGAGTTGATATGCGTCAGAAAACCATCGATGCGATTATGGCGCATGCTGCAGCTGAATATCCTCTTGAGTGTTGCGGCGTGGTGGCGCAGAAAAGCCGCGTTGAACGTTATTTCCCGTGCCGGAATCTTGCCGCGGCGCCGGAGGACAATTTTGTCCTTTGCCCCGAAGACTACGCAGCTGCTGAGGACTGGGGAACGGTGATCGCCATCGTTCACAGTCACCCTGACGCCACAACGCAACCGAGCGAACTGGATAAAGCGCAATGCGACGCAACGCTTTTACCCTGGCATATTGTGAGCTGGCCGGATGGGGATTTACGCACTATCCAGCCGCGCGGAGAACTGCCGCTGCTGGAGCGTCCGTTTGTGCTTGGACACTTCGACTGCTGGGGGCTGGTAATGAGCTATTTCCGGCAAACGCACGGTATCGAGCTCCATGATTACCGGGTGGATTATCCCTGGTGGGAAAACGACTATCCGGACAACTTCTATCAGGATTGCTGGTATGAGTGCGGTTTCCGGGAATTCGACGGGCCACCGAAACCCGGCGATATGGTGATCATGCAGGTCCAGGCTGATAAGTGGAACCACGCGGGAATTCTGCAGGAGGGAAATATGCTGCTGCACCACCTGTACGGACATCTGAGCCAGCGCGTGCCGTATGGTGGCTACTGGCAGGAAAGGACGATGAAGATTCTACGTCACAGATCTCTATGCTAACCTTTACGAAATTTCAAAGGAGCATGAAAATGAAAAAGCTATTCTTGGTGCTAGTTATTGGTTTGGCTGGCTGCTCTGTAAACTCCCTCGAATCCCAAAAGCCTATTCTTTCTGAGCACACGTCAAAGAGCGCAGATCAGGTTAACAGATGCCTGGCCCCTAAATGGGTGGAGCTTCGATCTTCAAGTTCCAGCATACCAACTGAGTCAGGTTACAAAATAACAGCATCAGACGATATTTTCGGGGCCCTTTCAGTGGTGAATATCGATGAATCAGAAGCAGGCGGAAGCGATGTTAAAGTTTACGCCGTCGCGAAAGGATGGAACGATCACTGGGCTACGGCTGCCAGATCATGCCTTTGAAAAGTTAAAAATAAGCTAAGCCACCTTCGGGTGGCTTTTTTATGGAGAAATAAAATGTCAGAGGTCATGACCCGAATCGAACTCGGCGGTGTTTTGGGTAAAACCTATGGAAAGGTTCACCATCGATTAATACGCACAACCGCTGAGGCGATCAACTCTCTTACAAAAACTATAAACGGGCTTGAGAAATTCCTGATCACCAGCAAAGCAAGGGGCCTGACTTACGCCGTCTTTAAAGATAAAAAAAATATCGGAAAGGATGATTTTGGTTTTCCGGTAACCGGTGAAGTTATTCGAATTGTCCCGGTGGTAATCGGAAGTAAAAAAGCCGGGGTATTACAGACAATTCTTGGTGCCGTGCTCGTCGTTGTTGGGGTAGCCATTGGCTATTTCTCAGGCGGCACTCTATCAGCGGTGGGGTACGGGGCTGCGAAATTCGGTGCAGCCATGATGCTGGGAGGTGTTGTCCAAATGCTATCTCCTCAACCTGCAGGTCTGGCAAGCAAACAAAGCGCAGATAACCGCGCCTCCTACGCATTCGGTGGTGTAACAAACACCGCGGCGCAAGGCTATCCAGTACCGCTCCTATATGGCCGCCGGCGGATAGGCGGAGCGATTATTTCTGCCGGAATTTATGTCGAAGATCAGCAGTAGATAACTAACCTTTTTTCTGGCCACCTCCGGGTGGCTTTTTTTATGGGCGCAATATGGCTACAGAAAAAGTGTTAAAGGGCCGCAAGGGCGGCAGCTCAAGTTCCCGAACCCCTACCGAACAGCCTGATGATCTGCAATCTGTAGCGAAGGCAAAAATCCTTGTTGCGCTTGGGGAAGGGGAGTTTGCAGGGCAGCTAACCGGAAAAGATATCTACCTGGACGGAACGGCCCTGGAAAATGCTGACGGCTCCCAAAACTTCAGCGGCGTGACGTGGGAGTTTCGCGCGGGAACGCAGGCGCAAAAATATATTCAGGGTATTCCCGGTACCGAAAACGAAATCAGCGTGGGAACTGAGGTATCAAGCGCTACAGCATGGACGCGCACCTTTACCAATACGCAGCTTTCAGCAGTTCGCCTGCGTCTGAAATGGCCCTCGCTTTTCAAACAGGAGGACGACGGCGATCTGGTGGGTTACTCGGTCAATTATGCGATTGACCTGCAGACGGACGGCGGCGCGTGGCAGACTGTACTCAATACCAGCGTGACCGGAAAAACGACGTCTGGTTATGAGCGCAGCCATCGTATTGATTTACCGCAGGCTGGCAGCACCTGGACAATCCGCCTGCGTAAGATTACCTCTGACGCCAACAGCGCGAAGATCGGCGACACGATGACGCTGCAGAGCTTCACCGAGGTGATTGACGCCAAACTGCGCTACCCGAACACCGCGCTGCTTTACATCGAATTCGACTCAAGCCAGTTCAACGGCTCTATTCCTCAAATTTCATGCGAACCGCGCGGCCGCGTTATCCGCGTTCCAGATACCTACGACCCTGAAACCCGCACTTATAGCGGTACATGGACCGGTGCGTTTAAGTGGGCATGGACGGATAATCCTGCGTGGATTTTTTACGATCTGGTTGTTTCTGACCGGTTCGGTCTTGGTCACCGTTTGACCGCTGCGAATATTGATAAATGGACACTTTATCAGGTTGCCCAGTATTGTGATCAGATGGTACCAGATGGCAAAGGGGGCAACGGTACCGAACCACGTTATACCTGCAACGTGTACATTCAGGACCGGAACGACGCCTACACAGTCCTGCGTGATTTTGCTGCTATCTTCCGTGGTATGACCTACTGGGGCGGGGATCAGATTGTTGCCCTGGCTGACATGCCGCGCGATGTTGATTACAGCTACACGCGCGCTAACGTTGTTGGCGGTCGCTTCACCTATTCGAGCAGCACCACGAAAAGCCGCTACACCACAGCGCTGGTATCATGGTCTGATCCCGGTAATGCTTACGCCGACGCGATGGAGCCGGTATTTGAGCAGGCGCTGGTGGCGCGGTACGGTTTCAATCAACTGGAAATGACAGCCATCGGCTGTACCAGGCAGTCTGAAGCAAACCGAAAGGGGCGCTGGGGGATTCTCACCAACAACAAGGATCGCGTTGTTTCGTTTGATGTCGGGCTGGACGGCAACATTCCTCAGCCGGGCTACATCATCGCGGTGGCAGACGAGCTGCTTTCCGGAAAGGTTATGGGCGGCCGCATCAGCGCCGTTAACGGTCGCGTTATCAAACTTGACCGCGTGGCAGATGCGACAGCAGGTGATCGCCTTATTCTCAACCTACCTTCCGGAGCGTCGCAGAGCAGGACCATTCAGGCCGTGAACGGTGAATCAGTCACAGTCACCACGGCATACAGTGAGACGCCACAGGTTGAAGCTGTTTGGGTGGTTGAATCTGACGAGCTTTACGCTCAGCAGTATCGCGTTGTCAGCGTAAGCGATAATGATAATGGCACCTTCTCGATCACCGCGGCATGGCACGATCCGGATAAATATGCCCGTATCGATACTGGTGCAATTATCGACCAGCGGCCAATAAGTGTAATACCTCCTGGTAATCAGTCCCCGCCAGCTAACATCGTGATCAGCTCGTTTTCTGTTGTTCAGCAGAATATCAGCGTCGAGACCATGCGCGTCAGCTGGGACCAGGCGCAGAATGCTATCGCCTATGAGGGGCAGTGGCGCCGTAACGACGGAAACTGGGTGAACATGCCTCGCAGTTCCACCACGTCATTTGACGTCCAGGGGATTTATGCCGGGCGCTACCTGGTGCGCGTGCGCGCAATTAATGCCGCTGAAATTTCTTCCGGGTGGGGATATTCAGAAGAGAAGACACTGACCGGCAAAGTAGGTAATCCGCCTAAGCCAGTAGGATTCACAGCCACGGGCATTAACTGGGGGATTCGTCTTAACTGGGGTTTCCCGGCAAACACCGGCGATACGCTAAAAACGGAAATTCAGTACACTGCCAACAGTGACTTTTCAGATCCACTCTTGCTCTCAGACGTGCCTTATCCATCTGCGGAATACACCCAGCTCGGCCTTAAAGCAGGGCAGGAATTCTGGTACCGCGCGCAGCTGGTCGACAGAACGGGTAACGAGTCCGGGTATACCGACTGGATCAGGGGGATGTCTAACGATAACGCCGATGATTATCTGGGCGATATCGCAGATGATTTCCTAACCTCTGCAGACGGAGAACGCCTAACTGGTGACATCGATACCAACATTGAGGGAATACTGCAGAACGCCCTGGCGAACCACGGAACTGTTGAGCACCAGTGGGCACAATACGGAGAAGTGCGTGCCGATATTCTGGTGGTTAAAACGACGATTGCTGAAGTTGATAATGCAATGGCCGAACTGTCAACGCAGGTGCAGGCGCAGATTGATGATGTTACTGCAGCACTGGAGGACAAACTTACCGCCGTCGTTGATGCGTCTGGCGCTTCGGCTATCTACACCCTCAAAACAGGCGTGAGGATAAACGGCATCATGTATAACGCCGGGATGTCGATTGCCGTTCTGGCGCAGGCAGGGCAGCCGATTGTTACCCGAGTAGGTTTCAACGCTAACCAGTTCGTACTGATGAGTGGCAGTGGCGATACCCAGTATTCGCCGTTCGCTGTGGTTAATGGACAGGTCTTTATCAGCTCAGCGTTTATTCAGGATGGCACGATCACCAATGCCAAAATCGGTAACTTTATCCAGTCCAACAATTATGTTGCAGGGTCGCAGGGATGGCGAATTGATAAAAGCGGGACGTTCGAAATTAACGGCGTAGCTGGAGGGGGAAGAATGCTGATATCCAGCACCCTTATTCAGATTTACGACAGCAACAACGTGCTGCGCGTCAGAATGGGGTTATGGTAATGCCACAAGGTTTGCAATGCTGGGATAGTGCAGGGCGTATTGCTGTAGATCTTACTGATTATGCAATCAGGTATATAGGGAGCACTTCTGTAACGTTTGCAGCCGGAGAAACGGTTAAAGACGTTTACTTTTCGGGTATAACTCAGGATGGCTCATTTATAACGATTGTAACGACGGGAGTAACTGCGAATGAATATTATTGCCGCGCTTTTAATGGCGGCTTCACTGCATTCTATTTACCGATCACCGGCAGTCCAGCATTCACTTTCACAGTTGAGGTTTATAACTTTCAATGAGCGGATTCGAAGTTTACAACAGTGCCGGAAAGTTGCTTGTTGACTCACAAAACAGGTCCACCCTTTTTTATGATCAGCGCTTGCTTGGCGCTGTTACGGATAAAGGGTTTTACCGCGTGGATAGTCCGTTCGGTGACGGAAGTACACTGGGTTTCACCCAGCAACAATTCTGGAATGACGGAACATTGCGATGGCTTAAACTTGATGTGAATAAGTATGGTTTGCCCGGAGCTGAGCTTCTTGAAGACAATGCTGGGAGCATGATTCGCACGACGAGAAACATCGGAATGCAGAGTGGTTACCTGGATGTTTTCGATAGTGCCGGAAACCTTATCTGGAGTGCTGCATCAGCATCGAAAATGCCAAGGGTTGTTGGCTTCTTTGACGTGCCGGCGAACTATGACCTGCAGAACAATACCTTTGTGTTAAACCTCAGCTTTACCCCGTGGATTCTGGTAAATAACTGCCCCGGAAACCTCAGTGATGATGGAGGGGTAACTGGTTACTCAGGTATTGCTCTGAAATGGACTGGCTCGCAATTGCAGGGCCGATACATCTCAAAAAATCAGCGCAGTTGGAGCCAGACACTTCAGGGGCGTGGATTACGAATCCCCATCGCTCAGTTTGTCGGAATTTGATACTGGCGGGACGCGTGGGTATTGAGTAGCGATCATGTTTTGCTTTACACCTTTTGCAGGTTCGAAGCGGTATACGACATCAAGCTTATCTGTTTTCTTATAACAGATATTGCTGATCCGATTATTTATATGTCGGCTGAAAATGCCATTGCTGCTATCAGAAATAACGTTAACTTTCCTTTTTGCACAGTCGATGTTGACGTGAATATCACCACCAAGTGATAAGCGTGCTGCATCTACTGGGTAATCCATTTTGAAATTATATTCTCTTTCATGGCCAGAGCAGCCAAACATAAAAAATGTGATAGCTGTGAGTAAAAGACGAGTTTTCATGTAATTCCCTTTTGTTGTTATGGGTGAATTTTAATCTAATGATGTGTTTTTTCTCAAACACAAAAGGGTTTTTATCCTCAAAAATTTGACCTCGCTCTGGCGGGGTTTTTTATTGCCCGAAAGGAGCGCATATGTCTGCAGGAACTATCACCCTGACAAATGGGT
>OKVW01000456.1_pt1 | contig 24339 bp, 24 predicted proteins | sample 1606991 | NCBI WGS metagenome assembly OKVW01 (sample SAMN03281021, study PRJEB24777) | human gut metagenome | isolation source: fecal sample PR177 from 1 month old male Malay infant, vaginal delivered...
CTTCTATACACGATGAACTCATAGCTTCTCCATCACTGGTCGGTGATCAGAACCTTAAAACAGCGTAGACGCTTTTTTGGCTTTGTGAGAAATCTCACGGAAACATTCCGTGAGTCTATTATCCGACGTAGAACAGAGGAAGGGAGGAACCCTTGCCGAAAAGGCCATCCATGGTGAATCGGGAACACGCTGGTTCCCGTTAACACATAATAATTATCGTAATTTAACCACCGGAATTTAGTATAGGCCTCAAAATTTGATGATTCAACCAAAAATTCTTAGCCTCCTAATTAACGATATTCATTTCATATATCAATGAGATTCGTTATGGGCGATCTCTGTATTCTCATGTTTCTCGCTGACCCCATCAAACTGTTGCTGCATTTTATACCCCAGACCTGCGAGGAATACCGTCGACAGCATAACGCCGGTGGTGGTGAGTAACGGTGTGCTGATAAGCCAGGACACCAGCAGGCTGGCAAGGAAGCACAATCCCAGTTGCAGGGTATTTTGCAGGGCTGCGGCGCGGCCAGTTGCCTGCGGGAAAGGGCGTAGTGCCTGAGCGACTACAACCGGGTAGATCGCACCGTTGGCAATCGCCATCACGCAGAACGGGATCAGGATCTCCGTCAAGGAGACGTGATGAATAAAGCTTGCTGCCCAGGTCGCCACCACACTCAGCGCATAAAGTACCAGTAGCCAGGGAAGAAGCTGCTGACCCTGCCATTTTTGCAGCGCAGCACGGCAGCCGTAACCGCCAATCAGAAAGGCAATAGTTTGTGGCACATAACTGAGCCCAATCACTGCCGGACTGTAGCCCATCTCACTCAGGATGAAGGGCGAGCCGGTTAACCAGGCAAAGAAGCTGGCAGAACAGGCCGCGTAAATCAGCACGTTTCCGCGATACGCCTTTGTGCGAAGTAACGTGGTAAAGGTCAGTGTGTCTTTGCTGTCAGTACGAGTTTTTACGATCGGTTTTAAACGCAGCGCAGGCAGCATCAGAATCAGGGTAATGGCAAACAGCGTGGCAAAAATCGCCTGCCAGGAGAAATGAGTCAGGATCCAGCTTCCTAACAGCGGTGCCAGTGCAGGGGATAACCCCACGAGTGGCATGATTGTCGCGAAGATACGGTTGGTTTTATGTGCTGGATAGTAATCCGTGACCAGCGCCTGCCAGATAACGCTCGCGGCGCAGACCCCGACAGCCTGAATAAAACGCAGCACCAGTAATCCTGTCGCATTTTCTACCCATAACATGCCCAGACTCCCCGCCGCAAAGATGGTTAATCCCAGCAGTAAAATCGGCTTGCGACCATAACGATCTGAAAGTGGTCCCCACAAAAGCTGTGCGATGGCGAAGCCTGCTAAAAACAGACTGAGACTGGCGCTGACGGCGGAGGCGGGGGTTTGCAGGTCAGACTGAATGGCGGCAAAAGCGGGGAGGTACATATCTGTTGCCAGAAACCCTAACACGCTAAGCCCGGCCAGCCAGATTAAAAACCCTTTTCCTGGTTGCATAATGTTCTCTTATTTTAATGAATAACACCGGCGCAGAGTGTAGGGAGTGTATTTCAGCTTGTGAAACGCTAATATTTGGTTATTGCATTCAAAAATTTTGCAGGCAAATTATGTGGTCAGAATATGCATTGGAAGTGGTTGACGCGGTGGCGCGCAACGGAAGCTTCAGTTCCGCCGCCCAGGAGCTGCACCGGGTGCCTTCAGCGGTCAGCTACACGGTGCGCCAAATAGAGGAATGGCTGGCGGTTCCGTTGTTTGAACGCCGTCACCGTGATGTCGTACTCACCCCGGCGGGCGCGTGGTTTTTGCAGGAAGGGCGTTCTGTTATCAAAAAAATGCAGGTTACCCGACAGCAGTGTCAGCAGATTGCCAACGGCTGGCGGGGAGAGCTTTCCATCGCGGTTGATAACATTGTGCGTCCGGAGCGCACGCGACAAATGATTGTCGATTTCTATCGCCACTTTGATGATGTGGAGCTCCGGGTCTTCCCGGAAGTGTTTAACGGCGTCTGGGACGCGCTTTCAGATGGCAGGGTAGAGCTTGCCATCGGTGCAACCCAGGCTATTCCTGTTGGGGGTCGCTATACCTTTCGCGATATGGGCAAGCTCAGTTGGTGTTGCGTGGTCTCCAGTGACCATCCACTGGCAACAATGGCTGGCCCCATCAGCGATGATACATTACGCAACTGGCCCTCTCTGGTGCTTGAGGATACTTCCCGAACGCTGCCAAAGCGCGTGACCTGGTTACTGGATAACCAGCGCAGGGTGGTGGTGCCGGACTGGGATTCCTCAGCAACCTGTATCAGCGCCGGACTTTGTATCGGCATGGTGCCTACACATTTTGCCAAACCGCGCCTCAATACGGGGAAATGGGTGGCGTTGACGCTGGAAAACCCGTTCCCGGACGCGGCATGTTGTCTGACCTGGCAGCAGAATGACACGTCACCGGCCCTGAGCTGGTTACTGGATTATCTGGGAGACAGCGAAACGCTGAACAAAGAGTGGTTGCGGGAACCCGACGAGGCTCCCGCGAAAGGGGCTTAACGGCGATAATCGCGAAAAGGACCATCTGCAACAGAACGACGTTCTACCAGGCGCGGATGGACTTCGATTGACTGCGATTCTTCACGCTTATTAACGATACGGTCTAACAGCATGTTAAAGGCCGTTTCACCCAGCGAATCTTTTGGCTGGTGAATGGTGGTTAAGGCTGGCGTGAAGAAGCGGGCATTACGCACATTATCATACCCGATCAGCGAAACGTCCTGCGGAACACGCAGACCCATTTCATCAGCAGCGCATAGCGCGCCCATTGCCATGATGTCACCGCCGCAGAAGACCGCGGTTGGGCGATGTGATTGCGACAGGATTTGCTGCATTGCACGGTAGCCAGATTCTGGCTCGAAATCACCCTGAACAATCCAGTCCTCAGGCACTTTAATCAACGCTTCTTCCATTGCTTTCATAAAGCCAGCCAGACGCCCGGCACCGGTGTTACGCTCCATCGGTCCGGGAATAACGCCAATTTCACGATGCCCGCGTTCAACCAGGTATCGACCGGCCATATAGCCGCCCTCAAAGGCGTTATCAATCACCGTATCGGTGAAATCCGCTTTGGCTTCGCCCCAGTCCATCACCACCATCGGAATATGGCGATATTCTTCCAGCATCGAAAGCAGGGATTCCGGGTATTCAGAACACATCACCAGCAGGCCATCAACGCGCTTTTGCGCCATCATAGACAGATAAGCACGCTGCTTTTCGAGATTGTTCCACGCATTACCGAGGATCAGGGTATAGCCTTTCTGAAAACAGTTTTTCTCAACCGCTTCAATGATTTCAGCAAAATAGGCGGCTTCGCTGCTTGTCGCCAACAGGCCGATAGACTTGGTATGGTTGACCTTCAGGCTACGGGCAACGGCGCTGGGGGAATAGTGCAGCTCTTTGATTGCCGCCCACACTGCATTGCGCGTCTCTTCTGCAACGAAGCGCGTTTTGTTAATTACGTGTGATACGGTTGTAGTGGAAACGTTTGCTCGTTTCGCTACATCTTTAATTGTTGCCATTACATCTCACTCCAGACCCAACCTGAACATTAAACTACGCTAAGTAAACGTTTGCCTTTACACACCCTGATCGCAACATCAGGGTTGCGGCCCGCCGGAAAAACGACACGGAACGTCAGGAAAGGGGTCAATGGCCGGTACGCTAAACAAGTAGCGACGAATTTTGTCTGATCTTGACGAAAAGGGGAAGTAATAAAAGCACATATCACTCTAAATCGTGGGAGATTTTTGGACTCAGGTATGCAAAAATGCGCTATATCACTTTTTGTGTGGGAATAAAAAGGAGAAAAGTTGATGAGTACCGATCTGAAATTTTCATTAGTGACCACGATTATCGTTCTGGCTCTGATCGTCGCAGGTGGTTTGACAGCAGCACTGCACTGATTTACCCCTCGGGGGAGCGTTCGCTCCCTCAAGCCTTCCCGTAAAATTGTTATCTAATCTGCAAAAGTCTTTTGTATTTTTGTTAACTTCTCTTTTTTTGTGATTGATGTCATGCTTTTTAGACTTACTTAGCATCGCGTTTTGTCGCGAAAAGCCGGAGTCATCACTGCATGAAAATCAATTATCCGTTACTGGCGCTGGCGATTGGCGCGTTTGGTATCGGCACTACGGAATTCTCTCCAATGGGACTGCTGCCTGTTATTGCCCGCGGCGTTGATGTATCTATTCCCGCCGCAGGCATGCTGATAAGCGCCTATGCGGTTGGGGTGATGGTCGGCGCGCCGCTGATGACGCTGCTGCTGTCGCATCGTGGTCGTCGCAACGCGCTTATTTTTCTGATGGCCATCTTTACCCTTGGCAATGTGCTTTCAGCCATGTCGCCGGATTACACCACGCTAATGTTGTCACGCATTTTAACCAGTCTGAACCATGGCGCGTTCTTCGGTCTGGGGTCCGTCGTCGCCGCAAGCGTGGTGCCAAAACACAAACAGGCCAGCGCGGTAGCCACGATGTTTATGGGGCTGACGATTGCGAATATTGGCGGAGTCCCGGCGGCAACCTGGCTGGGTGAAACAATCGGCTGGCGTATGTCGTTTATGGCAACTGCGGGGCTGGGGGTTATTGCTATGCTGAGCCTGTTTTTCTCACTACCAAAGGGTGGTGCGGGTACGCGCCCGGAAGTGAAGAAGGAGCTGGCGGTACTGATGCGGCCTCAGGTGCTTTCCGCGCTGCTGACTACGGTTCTCGGCGCTGGCGCGATGTTCACGCTCTACACCTACATCGCTCCGGTACTGCATAGCATTACCCATGCGACTCCGGTTTTTGTCACCGCGATGCTGGTTCTCATTGGGGTCGGTTTTTCCATCGGCAACTACCTTGGCGGTAAACTGGCTGACCGGTCGGTCAACGGCACGCTGAAAGGTTTTTTACTGCTGCTGATGGTGATTATGCTGGCCATCCCGTTCCTTGCGCAGAATGAACTGGGGGCCGCAGTCAGCATGGTGGTCTGGGGGGCGGCGACTTTTGCGGTGGTTCCGCCTTTGCAAATGCGCGTTATGCGGGTTGCTCATGAAGCGCCTGGTCTGTCGTCTTCGGTGAATATCGGCGCGTTCAATCTGGGGAATGCGCTCGGGGCTGCTGCTGGCGGTGCTGTGATTTCGGGCGGATTAGGTTACAGCTTTGTTCCGGTGATGGGCGCGATTGTGGCGGGTCTGGCATTGTTGCTGGTGTTTGTCTCGGCAAGAAAACAGCCTGAACAGGTGTGTGTCGCCAGTTAACATTTGCTAAAACGCAGAAGGGATGACCTTCTGCGTTATCATTATTATGCAGCGAAGTTCTTCGCAACAAACTCCCAGTTCACCAGCGCCCAGAAATGTTCCAGGTAGCCAGGGCGCGCATTGCGATAGTCAATGTAATAGGCGTGTTCCCATACGTCGACCGTCATCAGCGGAGTAGCGTCAGTGGTCAGCGGCGTACCGGCGTTTGAAGTTGAAACGATAGCCAGTTTGCCATCTTTTCCTTTGACCAGCCAGGTCCAGCCAGAGCCAAAATTTTTGATTGCTGCATCAGTAAACTGTGCTTTGAAATCCGCAAAGCTGCCAAAAGAGGCGGCGATGGCTTCGGCCAGTTTACCGGTTGGTTCGCCGCCGGCATTAGGTGCCAGGCAGTTCCAGTAGAAGGTGTGGTTCCAGACCTGAGCGGCGTTATTAAATACCCCCCCTTCCGAACTACGAACGATATCTTCAAGTGACTTACCTTCAAAGGCGGTACCTTTGATCAGGTTGTTCAGGTTTGTCACATAAGTCTGATGGTGTTTGCCATAGTGATATTCCAGCGTCTCAGCAGAAATGTGCGGCGCGAGGGCGTCTTTGGCATACGGTAGTGCAGGTAATTCGAACGACATTGCTTCTCTCCTTATTATTAATATGAGTACGCGCAATAACCCTATTGAGCGTGAGGATAGGGTAGCAAATTGAAAGGTGAGAAAAAAGATGAACTTACCCTGTTGCGTTAACAACAGGGTAAAGTTTTAGCGAATGGTTTTCGGTGTCATGACCCGGCGCGCGCCTACGTAATGGCGTTGCCAGTAGTCTTCGCTCAGAGAAGTAATCTGGATCTCCTGCCCACTGCGCGGAGACTGTATAAATTTACCGTTACCCACATAAACGCCGACGTGATCGGCAGTCCCGCGACCTTGCGTGCGGAAGAACACCAGATCGCCATTTTCCAGCTCACCACGTTCTATTGGCGAGGCGTCGCGCAGGTGATACATCTCATTTGCCGTGCGCGGAATACGGAATTTCACAAGGTCTTTATAGGCGTAATAAACCAGACCGCTGCAATCGAAGCCGGTGCGCGGTGACGTTCCACCCCAGCGATAGGGCTTGCCTATCTGGCTCATGAGCTTGTTCATCGCCGTGCTTTTCGCTTTTTGTACTTTCACCTTGTGCGCATCGGCAAGGGTGCCTGGCACCGCGCTTTTTACCTTCACGCAATGCGGTTTTCGCCCTTTGCGCGGGGTGCATTTTTCAGTCCAGGTGACGGCGGCTGTTTTTGCAACAGACGTTTTGCTACGCCGACTGGCGGTTTTGCTGGTTTTCGTTGCCGCTGTCATCTGCTTTTTACTGGCAGAGGCGGCGGTTTTAGTGCTGACGTTACGGGTGGTTTTTTTAACGGTTTTTTGACTGGGTTTATTCGTCTTTTTTGCTGTCGCGGTGCTTTTATTCTTTACGGCTGGTTTTTTATTATGCGAAAGATCAGCCGTGTCCCTGGCTTGCCTGGAAGCGTGAGCCATTGGCATCAAAGAAATTGTTGTAAATAGTAAAGCACAGAGCGTGATGGAGAGTCGGTTTATCCGCGCCACTGAGCAATCCTCTGTTAAGGCAGGTCGCAATCATTCCTGCGTGTGATTTACAAAACCTGATGATTCTAATCTATAGAAATGGAGAAAGTTAATAGCTTTTATTGTTAAAAATAGTGTTTCGGATATTGAGTGCAAAAAAAAGCGCCTACATAACGTAAATCGGGTTATTTAGTGCACAATTCTGGCAGAAAAAGATGTTAATCCCTTGTTTGGAATGCAACGTAAACGTTAAGACGATAAAATAGTAAAGCGTGATGAAAATGTTATTTTCCGATGTTGCTCTGAAACGCTACAATGTCAGGCAACTGCCGTAAAAGAAGTTAAGGAAGCAAGACAATGAGCACCACTATCGAAAAAATCCAGCGCCAGATCGCTGAAAACCCGATTCTCCTGTACATGAAAGGGTCTCCCAAACTGCCAAGCTGCGGGTTCTCAGCCCAGGCTGTGCAGGCGCTTTCCGCCTGTGGTGAGCGTTTTGCCTATGTAGACATTCTGCAAAACCCGGATATTCGTGCTGAACTGCCGAAATATGCAAACTGGCCGACTTTCCCGCAGTTGTGGGTTGACGGTGAACTGGTTGGCGGCTGTGACATTTTGATTGAAATGTACCAGCGCGGCGAACTGCAGCAGTTGATTAAAGAGACCGCTGCGAAATACAAATCTGAAGAATCCGATGCTGAGTAATCAGTAACGTATCATGAGGAGCTTCTCCGGACAGGTTTAGCTCCTTTTTATTTGTGTCGCCTTACCCCCAGTCCAGCCCTTGTGGTGAACTGGAGAACCCCACTTCGCGTAACAGGGTAAATAAGCTGGATTGCCTTACCGGTTTGTCATTAATCTCGGTCAGGGTAAAACGCAGGCGCGGTTCACGCATTAATGCGCCAGCCAGCGCCCTGAAAATGGCCGGTGAAGGCGGTTCCTCTTTTTCTGTCCAGACGATCATCTTTTTCCCACCCTGAGCCAGATACAGGCACAGTTTTCCTGCGCAAATCACGACAAATGCGCCGCTACGACGGGTCGGAGCCAGAGAAGAGGAGTGCGCGGGCCATGGCAAAAAATTACCCCACGGACTGGCGGGATCGCTTGCAGATAAACCTACCGCGCTAAACGTCCGACTTTCTGACACAGACGTGGCGAGATCGCGTAGACGATCGATAGTGGTACGATCCGCAAACTGCGCGCCGCCCAACCCCTCCACGAATCGCCCACGCAGGATACGACCAGAATCTTCCATACTTCGACAGAGCATCTGCATAGCAGGGAATCCGCCGGGAACATTCTCAGCGATGACGGCCTGGCGTGTAATAATGCCATAGCGATCGAGCATGTTCTCCGTAGTGGCCAGCATTCTTTCTGTGTCATTCAGACTCTCTGCGTGCAGAAGCGACCAGCGCCCGGCAAGAGTGGGCGTATTCCAGGAAGCAGAGAGGGTGCCAGAGGCCGCCCGGGGAACTGAAAGTGGGCGGCCACGACGCATACGTGCCGCGCGACGGGGCTGGGGACGTGACAACGCAGCACCTCGCGTCAGGCTACGCAGCGGCCCCCAGATATCCGTGGTCACATAACCATGCCAGACGAGTCCCCAAAGTGCCTCATGCAACGAACCTGGCGAGGCTAACTCATCAGATAACCGGTCAGTCTGTGTCTGAATCAACGCCGCCAGGTGTTGGGCAAACCATGCACCGCCCCCGGCAAGCACCGATAAAATCGCGTGCTGTATGTCGGAAAGCGCTGCGTTATCAACGACAGGCGGCGGTAGCGTTTCGGCAAGGTAATCACGCAAATGCAGCGCCACCAGACCATCATCGTCACCGAGTTTTTTCTGTCCCGACCAGATAACTTCGCCAGTGGCCAGGAGTTCATCAAGCATATCTGGCGAATAGTCCCGAACGCGAGCGGGCAGGATCTGGCTTTCCCACAGAGAAGCGGGTAGCGGGAGACCGGCCAGTTGCTCAATGGCGCGCGTGACACCGTCACGTCCTTCCAGCATACCCGATGCCGTTGCAGGACTCAGCGAGGGATTGCCGTCAGCAGTAGACATCACGCTCTGGCGCTCCAGAAGCAGACGAGCATAGCTACTGGCAGACACCGGGCGAGTCGCCTCCCTTGCGGCATGCAATGAGCGCAGCCGCAGCCGGCGGAAAACCTCTTCATTTGCCCAGGTGACGGCGGTAGCCCCTCCGGACGAGGTTGGAGGAGTGGCGCGCAAATTAATCACGACTCGCTGGTCCTTGAGCTGACGCAGAAGATCGTTGGCGACAGCCACGCCGAGGCCAAATTCGTTGGCTACCTCCGCGCTGGTAAAGAGGGCATGCGTACGGCTAAAGCGAATAAAAAGATCCCGCAGCGGCGTTTTTACCGGATGCAACCATGTCTGCGCAAGCGCTTCTGGCAAACGAGCGCCAAGCGCATCGCGCAGTCTGGCGGCATCGTCCATGCAGGCTATTCGGACCGTCTCTGCGATGACAACAGAAAAAATGCGCTTGTCGTGGGCCAGCGTATCAATAAATGTGTTGATTTCAGCGAGTGTGCCCTCGTGCCTTAGCGCAATATTCTCGACGGTCATCGGCCCGAGTTCGCGGAGTAAATCATAAACGCCTTCCAGCCCGTGGGCTTTTCGGTCTGCGGCGCGGCGCTGGAGTTCATCTTCCACCTGACGAATGACGTCCGGATCGAGCAGTTCCAGCGGATCGCCCTGGCCTAACAGGTTGCCCAGTAATTCGCTGTCAAGCGTCAGTACAGAGGCTCGCCGCTCCGCGAGCGGCGTATCCGTGGCGTACATAAATTCAGCGACATAACCGAACAGCAGGTCGGTGGCAAACGGCGAGGGGGTTGATGTGGTGACTTCTGAAAGATGAATTTCACCGGTATTAAGCCGCCTCATGACCTTTTCCAGCGAGTTGAGATCGTAGACGTCCTGAAGACATTCGCGGGCGGTTTCGAGGATCACCGGAAAATCAGGATATCCTGCGGCGATTTCCAGAAGCTGGCCCGCTCGTAAGCGTTGCTGCCAGAGCGGGGAACGGCGGCCCGGCGTTCGGCCTGGCATTAACAGCGCACGGGCTGCGCATTCCCTGAATCGTGCGGCAAAAAGGGCGGTGCTGGTGACGGCTTCCCGGACAACGCGCAGCAGGCTCTCAGGTTCGAACAGAAAAATCGCCGCGTCAGGTAGTTTGCCATCGGTATCCGGGATTCTTGCGATGATGCCGTCATCGCTGGCGACAACAGAGGCGTCCGCGCCCCTTAATGTCTGAATCCGCCCGGCGACGGCCAGCGCCCAGGGAGCATGTACCCGACGACCATAAGGCGAATGTAAAATGACGCGCCAGTCGCCCAATTCGTCGCGACAACGTTCAAGGACCAGATGACGACTCCAGGGGAGAACGCCAGTGGCATTTTTTTGCTCGTCAATAAGGCTTCTGATATTGGACAGCACATTGTCGTCGTTCAGGTGTGCATAGCGTGGTTGCCCGGTGAGTTCATTTTCCATTGCATGAATAAAGTCGCCAATGCGCTCGCCGAGTTCCGCCGGACGTCCGACGCCTTCTCCGCGCCAGAACGGAAGTCTGGCAGAACGGCCCGGTGCAGGAACGACGATAACCTGATCGCGGGTAATTTGCTGTATCCGCCATGAACTGGCGCCAAGCGTGATAATGTCATTGACGCGTGACTCATATACCATCTCTTCATCCAGTTCCCCGACGCGCCTTGAACCAGCCTGCTCATCACCCTCAGGTAACAAAACGCTGAACATGCCCCGATCCGGGATGGTGCCGCCGCTGGTTACCGCCAGAAGCTGTGCGCCGGGCCGGGGCGAGAGCTGTCCGGTTTCCCGGTTCCAGATAATTCGGGGTTTAAAGACTGCAAAATCAGCTGAGGGATAGCGGCCTGCCAGCATATCCAGCGTGGCGTCAAAGGCGCTTCGTGGCAAATCCTTCCACGGCGCGGCCCGGCGAACGAGGTTATACCAGGCATCGACGTTAAGTGCGTCCATTGACGCGGCGGCAACGGTGTGTTGCGCCAGAATATCGAGCGGATTGCGGGGCGGTGTCAGCGCTTCCAGATGCCCGGCGTACATACAGTCGACAATCACCGCCGAGTCGATCAGATCCCGGCGGGTTCTTGGATAAAACAGCCCTTTTGACACGCCGCCCACCTGGTGACCCGCTCGCCCAATGCGTTGCAGACCACTGGAAACAGACAGCGGTGTGGCGACCTGAATAACCAGATCGACAGCGCCCATATCGATGCCCAGCTCCAGGCTTGACGTCGCCACCACACAGCGAAGCTCGCCAGATTTCAGGGCCTGCTCTGTGACGGCGCGTTGCTCTTTGGAGACGGAACCATGATGCGAACGGGCAATGTAATCCGCTGTATCCTGTACCCGGTTGCTGGTGGAGCCGGTCAGTGATTCGAAGTGTAGGGGGGCAGATTGGGGATCTGGCGCAGGTTGTTGCCGGGAGAGATAGCGTTCGTTGAGCCGGGCCGTCAGTTTCTCCGCCAGCCCCCGCGAGTTCGTAAACACAATGGTGGAACGGTGGCTAAGCACCTGATCAAGAATACCCGCTTCGATACGTGGCCAGATGGAACCCTCTCTTCCCGCGTGAATTGCGTCGCTGCTGTCCGTGTTGTCTGACAGCACATCATCCAGATTGGCAACAGGCGCGACGATGCGGATATCCGGATGACGCGTCGTGGGGGGATTCACGACGGTAACCGGGCGATCGCCGCCCAGGAACGCCGCGACCTCGCTGGCGGAGCGCACCGTTGCAGAAAGACCGATACGCTGGGCCGGACTCGCAAGCAGAGCATCCAGCCTTTCAAGACTCAGCGCCAGGTGTGCGCCGCGTTTTGTTCCTGCCACGGCGTGTACTTCATCGATAATCACCGTTTCCACTCCGCGAAGCGTCTCGCGAGCGCGGGAGGTGAGCATCAGATAAAGTGATTCAGGTGTGGTGATCAGAATATCCGGAGGGGAACGGGTAAGCTTTGCCCGCGCCTGAGCCGTCGTATCGCCCGTACGGATGCCTGGCCGAACAGACACTTTAGGCGCACCGGTTTTTTTTCGGGCTTCACCTATCCCCTGAAGTGGAATTTGCAGGTTGCGATGCACATCCGTACCCAGGGCTTTTATGGGAGAAATATAGAGGATGCGGGTCGTTTTCTTTTCTTTAACCGCCGGTGAACGATTGGACGATTTTTCGCCTTCGCGGAACAGACGATCCAGCGCGTAAAGAAAAGCCGCAAGGGTTTTACCTGAGCCGGTGGGAGCAATGACTAATGCATGTTGCCCGGCTGCGGTAACCTCCCACGTTTGAGACTGCACAGGCGTCGGCTGCTGAAATGTGGAGGTAAACCAGTCGCGGGTGACCTGTGAAAAAATATCCGGCAGGTGAGGTGGTGGCACGTTTTTTTCTGGCATCTTCCCTGTCCCTTGCGGTGTGAGCGGATCAAAACCTTTTTACAGAATAGCGGAAAATGAGGGGGGCAAATTGAGACTGGTCAAATATACAGTATTTGAAGGGGGAGGGAGCAAGCCTGATAACCGGCGCTATCAGGCGGTTAAATCAGGCTTCTTCTGGCAGGGGCAACGGCCAGCCGCCCAGCCGCTTCCAGCGGTTGACTATTTCACAAAACAGCACGGCGGTGCGTTCGGTATCATACAGCGCCGAGTGCGCCTGGGTGCCGTCGAATGCCATGCCTGCGGCAATGCATGCTTTAGACAGTACCGTCTGGCCTAACGCCAGACCGCTCAAAGCGGCAGTATCGAAGGTCACAAACGGGTGGAAAGGATTGCGTTTAAGTGAGGCACGCTCGGCGGCAGCCATCATAAAACTATGATCGAAGGTCGCATTGTGGGCAACCATAATGGCGCGGCTGCAGCCGCTGTCTTTAATACCTTTGCGCACCATTTTAAAAATAGCGTGCAGGGCGTCATATTCACTCACCGCGCCGCGGAGCGGGTTAGAGGGGTCGATGCCGTTAAACGCCAGTGCTTCGGGCTGCAAATTCGCGCCTTCAAAAGGCTCAACATGGAAATGCAGCGTGGTGTCCGGCATCAGCCAGCCCTGTTCATCCATTTTCAGTGTGATGGCAGCGATTTCAAGCAGCGCATCGGTTTTGGCGTTAAATCCAGCCGTTTCAACATCAATGACGACAGGATAAAAACCACGAAAACGGTCGCACAGACCGGTAAGTTGAGCGTTATCGGACATCAGGGTCTCTTAGTACAGAAAAATTGCAGCGCGCATTATGCCAAAAAAAGCGCTGTGATGCAGTAAAACTACGGACGCAGAGAACCTGCGCCCGAAAGGGATTAGTTACCCAGACCGCGACCGGCGTCTTTCTCTTCGATCAGTTCGATTTTGTAACCGTCCGGATCTTCAACAAACGCGATAACGGTGGTCCCACCTTTTACCGGGCCCGCTTCACGGGTGACGTTGCCGCCATTCTGGCGAATGCGCTCGCAGGCTTCAGCGGCATTATCCACGCTCAGGGCGATATGACCATAAGCGGTGCCCAGCTCATAGTTGTCCACGCCCCAGTTATAGGTCAGTTCAATGACCGCTTCGTCACTTTCTTCACCATAGCCGACGAAAGCCAGCGAGTATTTGTATTCCGGGTTTTCGCTGGTGCGCAGAAGCTTCATGCCCAGGACGTTGGTGTAAAAATCGATTGAACGTTGCAGGTCGCCGACGCGCAGCATCGTATGCAGTAAACGCATTGTTTATCCCCTTAAAAAATGGTCAATACATTCAAAATGTTGTTTTAGTATAGCGGCGTTTTTACGCCGCTATCAATGAAGGATTCGAGAGAGCGGGATCAGAGCGTCGGGTAATCGGTATAGCCTTCCGCGCCGCCGCCGTAGAAACTTTCACTGCGCTGCGGGTTAAGTTCGGCTTTATGTTGCAGACGCGTGACCAGATCCGGGTTAGCGATATAATCGCGGCCAAAAGCGACGGCATCGATGAGACCCTTCTCGATCAGTGCTTCTGCCTTTTCAGGCGTATAGGCACCGGCACCGATAATCGGCCCCTGGAAACGCGCACGCACTTTTTCACGGAACGCTTCGCTGTATGGCTGACCGCCTGCCCAGTCCGGTTCAGACATGTGCAAATAGGCAATACCACGTTTACCCAACTCTTCGATCAGGTACAGCGCATCGGCTTCTTCATTCGGCCCATTATCGACATTCTGGAAGCTGCCGATAGGGGACACGCGAATACCGATGCGATCTGCGCCCCATTCTTTAATCCCGGCATCCACCACTTCAAGCACCAGGCGTGCGCGGTTTTCCACGCTGCCGCCATACTGGTCGGTACGATGGTTAGACGACGGAGAGAGGAACTGATGCAGCAGATAGCCGTGCGCGGAATGTAGCTCGACCAGATCGAAACCGGCGTCGCGCGCATTGGCAATTGCCTGACGGAAGTCGTTAACGATACCGGGGATTTCAGCGGTCTCCAGGGCGCGCGGCATCGACGTATCAACACGAATCGCCTGACCATTTTCATCGCGCAAAGAGGTGCGGGTTCCCGCACTGATTGCCGACGCGGAAACCGGAGCTTGTCCGCCTGGCTGCAGGCTGGTGTGAGAAATACGTCCTGTGTGCCATAACTGAACCGCCATATGACCATTCCCGGCATGAACACCAGCGGTGATTTTCTTCCATGCGGCGATCTGTTCATCGCTGTGCAGTCCGGGCGCTCCGGCGTAACCTTTCGCCTGGGCGGAGATCTGCGTCGCTTCGCTGATGATAAGACCTGCACTGGCACGCTGGCGATAATACTCGGCCATTAACGGAGTAGGGATGTCGCCAGGCTCAATACTGCGCAGACGCGTCAGCGGGGCCATAAAGATACGGTTTGCTGCGGTGATCGCGCCCACTTTCAGTGGGATAAACAGTTTTTCAGATGACATAGTGGTTTCCGTTATAAATAGACCGGTCGTCTAGTGATGATGTAAATAAAACGCCTGTTACACATCAGGCGTTGCAATGATTCTTTTCACATGTGCCAGCGCATTTTCAAGCGGAATGGCGCTACGAGAAATTTTGGCCTGCAGATTCGCCCCAAGCCAGAGCGCATAAAGAATTTGCGCCTGTTGCAGCGGTTCCCCTGCAAACGACAAACAGTGGTTGTTGCGGCCTTTATCCAGCGCCTGCGCCAGAATGGTCATAATCTTTCCGGCGCCTTTATCCATCGCGGTGCGCATATCTTCAGAGAGATCGCACACTTCAGCGGAAAGTTTTACTGTCAGACACCCGCTTATAATTCCTTGCTGGCAAAACTGATTCAGGGTTTCCTGATAGTAAGCCAGAATACGATCGCGGTAATTGCCCGCCCCCGTATCGAAATGGGTAGCCAGGCGCTGATGGTAACCGGCAAAATGCCGTTCCAGCATGGCGACGCCAAAGGCTTCCTTCGAGCGAAAATAGTGATAAAACGATCCCTTAGGCACTTCGGCGGTTTTGAGCAACTCGCTCAGACCCATGCCGGTAAAGCCGCGCTGCATGCAGAGATGCTCGCCGGTTGCCAGTAAGTGTTCGCGGGTATCGTATTCAGTTTGCTTGTTCATGAGCATGAGTGTAATAGACCAGTCGGTCTAATGCAAGTCGGGTTGCCAGAAATGAAGTTTACGTCTTCAATAGAGGAATAACCTGTTAATGAGGAGAGGGCGTGGCGGAGCAGTTAGAGTTTTTTCCCGTCCAGAGTCCGTGCCGGGGAATTTGTCAGTCCGATGAGCGCGGTTTTTGCCGTGGATGCCAGCGCAGCAGAGAGGAACGCTTCAACTGGCAAACCATGAGCGATGGACAAAAACAAGAAGTCTTGCGGTTATGCCGCCAACGCCTGCTGCGTAAATTACGCGCAAACAAACCCGCCGCGCCAGAAGAACCTCAACAGCCTTCACTCTTTTAACTCGCTAATTGTATATACTCGAAACAGTTTACTTCATGAGGAAGCAGTTATGGTTTCGCGTATTACTATTGCACCGCAAGGTCCGAAATTCTCCCGCTTTGTGATGGGTTACTGGCGCCTGATGGACTGGAACATGTCCGCCCGGGAACTGGTCACTTTTATTGAAGAACACCTCGATTTGGGTATCACCACCGTTGACCACGCGGACATTTACGGTGGCTATCAGTGTGAGGCGGCGTTTGGCGAGGCGCTGAAGCTGGCGCCTCATTTGCGTGAGCGGATGCAAATTGTGACGAAATGCGGTATTGCCACGACCGCACGCCCGGAGAATGCGCTGGGCCATTACATCACCGATCGCGACCATATTGTCAAAAGTGCAGAACAGTCGCTGGCGAATCTGGCAACTGACCATCTCGATCTGCTGTTGATCCACCGCCCCGATCCGCTCATGGATGCGGATGAGGTGGCGGAAGCCTTCAACCACCTGCACCAGAGTGGAAAAGTGCGCCACTTCGGTGTCTCCAACTTTACGCCAGCCCAGTTTACGCTGCTGCAATCGCGGCTGCCTTTCACCCTGGCGACCAATCAGGTCGAGATCTCCCCGGTTCACCAGCCGTTGTTGCTTGATGGTACCCTCGATCAGCTCCAGCAGTTACGCATACGCCCAATGGCCTGGTCCTGTCTCGGCGGCGGACGTCTGTTCAATGACGATGAATTCCAGCCGCTGCGTAACGAACTGGCGATCGTGGCAGAAGAACTGAATGCGTCATCCATTGAGCAGGTGGTGTATGCCTGGATCCTGCGGCTGCCGTCACAACCGCTGCCGATTATCGGCTCGGGTAAAATTGAACGCGTCCGTGCGGCGATCGAAGCAGAGTCACTGACCATGAGCCGTCAGCAGTGGTTCCGTATCCGCAAAGCAGCACTGGGCTACGATGTACCTTAATCGCTGAATTCTCCTTCTTCCGTTCAAAAATGCGTCACTGGTTTACACTTAACCGACACGCACACAAAACGGAGGTTCTATGAAGCGATTAAGTCTGGCTGTGTTAACCCTGATAGCCTGCACGGGGGCGCATGCCGCCAGTGAGAAAGTTGAAATGAATCTGGTCACCTCACAGGGCGTTGGACAGTCCATCGGTGAGGTGATCATTGCAGAAACTGAAAAAGGGCTGGAGTTTACGCCTGATCTTAAAGCGCTCCCGCCGGGAGAGCATGGCTTCCATATTCATGCGAACGGTAGCTGCCAGCCTGCCATCAAAGACGGAAAAGCCTCCGCAGCAGAAGCAGCAGGAGGACATTTTGACCCTCATAAAACCGGTAAACACAGCGGGCCGGATGGTGAAGGGCATCTGGGCGATCTGCCTGTGCTGGTGGTGAACAACGAAGGCAAGGCCATTATCCCCGTTACAGCCACACGCCTGAAATCGCTTAAAGAGGTAAAAGATAAAGCGCTGATGATCCATATCGGTGGCGATAATATGTCCGATCAGCCCAAACCGTTGGGCGGCGGCGGGGCGCGTTATGCCTGTGGCGTCATCCAATAATCAGGGCGCAAGTGTTCCCTCCGGTGGCGCTTGTTCCAGTTGGGATAGCGAGCAATGCAAGCGCCAGATGATTGCCGCCAGTTCTTGCGCTGCCGGTTGATGATGATGCGAAAGCGTCTCGCAGATACGCTGAAGTTCTGCCAGCGTGGCGGCAAGGGGACGCTGCTGAACACCTCGCTCACTCATCACATCACGCAGTAATGAGATGCAGATATCCCGTACGCGGGATAACGGATCAGAACGCGACTCCCAGTCGCGAAGCTGCCAGACCACATGCGAACAGTTCAGTAACACGACACCCCAGCGTAGCAGCCAGCGGCGGGCCAGCGCGTCCTGGCTGTTACTTAACTGGCTAACGTGGTGATACGTGAGAGACTCGAACTCGTTTTCACTGTGCGCGGGATGACGACTCAATTGATCAACAAAATTTCGTCGCAGCTCACGGATATGGCGGCGACTTTTGCGCGCATCCGAGCCCGGTCGCAAAATGGCGAAAGCCAGCCATGATAAAGCAACACCTGCGATCTTCGCCGTGTTGTCGTTCAGGAAGCTGGCAAAGTCATAGACTGGCGGATTGGTGACGGCGATAAACGATCCCATAAACACGATGAGCTGTCCCCAGAGCCCGGCCAGTTTGGGCATCTGCAGTTTCAGCAGTTGCATTGTTGTCAGTAAAGGAAACAGAAACAGTAAGAACTGCCAGAGATCGCTAATCTGCACCATCAGGCCAAACTTCACGACAAAGCTAAACAGCGACAACAACACCAGGGTACGCATCAGCAGCGACAGTGATTTGAACGGGGTGGCCACCACGGAATAGAGCACACAACTGATAGCGGCCAGGGTTAGCGCCGCTGCGCCGGATTCCCACTGGGAACCGATGCTCCAGGCGCCAATGACCATCAGCGTGGTAAACGTACGAAAACCACTCCACATCGCTTCGGCGTTGTCAGTGTGTCTTGCCAGTGCGGGCGCGCGCGGAATAGCCATCCGGGACGGCGGCTCTCCTTGTTCGACCCGTCGTAGCTGATGACTGCTTCGCAGATAAAGACGGCAGAAATAGCGCAGCCGTTGCCAGAATGCGACATGGCGAAAATCGCTCGCATTGTCAGGGGCCAGCGGGGCAATGATCCGTGCGACGGTGTAGCTGTCGGTTTGCGAGCGCGCCAGCGCGGTCAGAAGCTGTTCGATGATTTCGCGCGTATGCGCTGGCGGATTGGGCCAGCTCAGTAACATTCTGCGCAGGCTTGAGATAACACTGGTAAGGCGCAGTTGCTGATGTAAAAGGGCGTTGAGTAGGGCATTCTGGCGACGGAAACGATAATGACTCCAGAACGCCTGAATACGCAGTAAATTCATCGTCAATATTTGCCCAATCACCCCTTCATGAGCCGAACGAATTGCATCGGTGGTTTCGGGTTGCCAGAGCAGGCTGGCATGTTCCAGCAGACGGGCATGCATATTTTTAAGCGCCGTCAACAGCGCGGTGCCGTCCGAGGTACTGGGCAGGATCATCATCATCATGCCCCCGCAGAGAATGCCGACGATGACTTCACAAACACGCGCCTGGGCGATATCCCAGAGTTGGGTTATTTCGACAATGTTGACCATCGGGAAGGCGATAATTGCCGCCGTGTAGCCTGCCAGTTGAAAAGCGTACGCCGCGTTATTGGTAAAATGCGCGCAGGCCCAGGTACAAAATCCGATCCACGCGGACATGCTCAACAGAAATAGCCACGGCTCGTTAAGCGTGTGTCCGGCCAGAATCAACGCGGCGGTTGCCCCGAGCAGGCTTCCGGCAATACGTCCCAGGCTTTTACTGATGACTCCGCCAACGGTGGGGAAACTCACCACCGCTGCGGAAGTCATCGCCCAGTAGGGTTCGTCCAGATTGAGGTAATAGGCGAATGACAGCGCCAGACACATTGCGATGCTGTTTCGCAGGGCATAACGCCATTGCCCGGCGGTCGCTTTAAACCAGGGTGTCTTTGCCAGACTAAGCTGAGGCCACTTCCTCTATTTTCCAATCGCCACGCTACAGGTTGTGCCGGAAACCAGGGTGACATCGCGGGGAAGCTCATTAAATTCGATCCGCACCGGAACGCGCTGTGCAAGGCGTACCCAGGGCACATTAGGTTTAATATCCGGGACCAGACCTGAATCGCTTTCCACACTTTGATCGTAAATAGCCCGCCCAATACTGGAAACGTGACCCTGTAACTTAATATTGCCGCTGTAGAGGGTAATCTGTGCCGGGGCACCTTCGCGAATGTGGCGAAGTTTGGTCTCTTCAAAATAGCCCATCACATAAAAGGAGTGGCTGTCGACCAGTGCAAACAGCGGCTTGCCGGTGGTCGCAAAGTTACCCGTTCGGGTTGAAAGGTTGGTTACCCAGCCAGAGACCGGCGCACGGACATCGGTCTGACTCAATTGCCACTGTGCCTGCCTCAGCGTCGCCCGGGCAACATCGACGCTTGCCTGCATCGCTTTGACGTTCAGATTTGCCGTATCCAGCTCTTCTGCGGAAATCACGTTCTGTGACAGATGGCGGCGGCGATTGGCTTCATTGTTGGCTTTTGCCAGTTCGGACTGGGCTTTGGCAAGCTGCGCCTGCGCGTTGAGCTCAGCGATGTGAAAGGGGGTTTTGTCGATACTGAAAAGTAAATCGCCAGCCTCAACAAACTGGTTATCCGTCACCTTTAAATCGACAATACTCCCGGACACCTGCGGTGTGATACTGACTTGTTCCGCGCGAACCTTCCCGTCGCGGGTCCACGGGGATTGCATATAATAATTCCACATAAACCATCCGACCAGAACGGCGATGGCGGCAACGGCAATTGTAGAAAAATATTTAATTGTTTTCAGCGACATAATTACCACACGACCAGTAATAAAAGACCAGAACAAACGCAAAGGGCAAAAAGCGACAGATCCATCAGAAGTGGATGCCAGAATTTGCCAGAATAGATAGGGTCACGAAGCAGGCGGTGAATAAATAGCCAAAGCAAAAATCCCAGCGCGAAGGCTTTAAACAGCGGCGGGAAGTAAACAGAGGCGCCGATCACCAGATCCTGTAATGGCATTCCTGTTGCATTGAGTGCGGAGGTCACAAGCAATAATCCTTTGCGTTAGAGGGCATTCCTTCAGGTTTAGCAAAAAACCGAAAGGAGTGCGCTCTTTTCGAGTAATGTCTGAAAAATATGTCTGACGGTAACCAAATGCAGCAATACATTTGTTTTAGCAATACAAATGCTGCACACTATTCTAAAATCAGTATAATATCTTAGCAAGCTAATTATAAGGAGATGAAATTGGAATCGCCATTAGGTTCTGATCTGGCACGGTTGGTGCGCATTTGGCGTGCTTTGATAGACCACCGTCTTAAGCCTCTGGAATTGACGCAGACACACTGGGTAACACTGCATAATATTCACCAACTGCCACCGGATCAGTCGCAGATACAACTGGCAAAAGCGATTGGCATTGAGCAGCCATCACTGGTGCGTACGCTGGATCAGCTCGAAGAAAAGGGGCTTATTTCGCGGCAGACCTGTGTCAGCGATCGCCGCGCCAAGCGCATTAAGCTAACGGAAAAGGCAGAACCGCTGATTGCCGATATGGAAGCGGTCATCAATAAAACGCGAGGTGAGATTCTGGCAGGGATTTCAGCGCAGGAAATTGATCTGTTGATTAAACTTATCGCTCGTCTTGAACACAATATTCTTGAGTTGCAGTCGCACGATTGAGGTCATGAAACGTGTGGTCAGTTGCTGACCACACGTTAATTCGCTTAGCGCGGAGAAACGGTAACCTGACGACCGTTGCTTGCCAGCACAACGCGCTGTCCCGCAGAGAAACGCGTATCACCCTGTTTCTGTACGACCATGATGGTGTTGCCATCGTCTTTACGGATTTCCAGCTCAACACCCTGCGTTTTGTTCATGGCGCCCTGAACGCCTTGTCCGGCTACGCCACCTGCGACAGCACCCGCTGCGGTTGCCAGTGAACGACCAGTACCTCCGCCAACGGTATTACCCAGGAAGCCGCCCAGCACTGCGCCGCCAATCGCGCCGATGACGTTTTCATTATCGCCCGCCTGAATTTTAACCGGACGAACGTTAACGATGGTGCCGTAGGTGACGTTCTGAACCTGTTTTGCTTCAGAGGCAGTATACACATCACCTGAAAGGCTATCGGTATTGGCACAACCCACTAAGGATAAACCCACCACTGAAACGGTCAGTACACGTTTAATCATTTATAAATCTCCTGTTCACCATGAAACGCTACCCAAGCATCCCTCATGGTCAAATTATATGGCATTTGTGCGTCTAAGGTCACATATTCTGATGGAAAGATAAAAGAAATCATAATAACAGCCAGCTTAACCAATTTTAAACGAACGATTGAGTGGGCGAGGAAATTCACTGACGCCCTGGTTTCGCTGAAAAACGCTAATGAAGCGTAGCATTGGCTACCTGTTTGTGGTGGAGTGTTGACGCTAAATAATGTTTAAAAAGGAACATGTATGAAATCGGGCCGTTATATTGGCGTGATGTCCGGCACCAGCCTTGATGGTGTCGATGTCGTACTGGCGACAATAGATAACACAATGGTTGCCCAGCAGGCCAGTCTGACCTGGCCGATGCCCGTTTCATTGAAGCAGGCAATTCTTGATATTTGCCAGGGCCAGCCGCTGACGCTTTCTCAGTTAGGCCAGTTGGATGTTCAGCTTGGCAGGCTGTTTGCGGATGCGGTGAATGCGCTGCTGGAACAACAAAAACTCCGGCCGCAGGACATTGTAGCGATTGGCTGCCATGGACAAACGGTATGGCATGAACCCGGCGGCCCGGCACCGCATACGATGCAAATCGGTGATAACAATCAGATTGTGGCGCGCACAGGGATCACGGTGGTAGGCGATTTCCGTCGGCGTGATATCGCGCTTGGCGGACAGGGCGCGCCGTTGGTCCCGGCATTTCATCAGGCGCTGCTCGGCCATCCGACCGAGCGCAGAATGGTGCTCAACATTGGCGGGATTGCGAACCTGTCAATGTTGATCCCTGGACAACCTGTACGTGGCTACGATACGGGGCCGGGCAATATGCTCATGGATGCCTGGATCTGGCGGCAGTGCGGTAAACCGTATGATAAAGACGCGCAGTGGGCCAGCTTCGGAACGGTGATGATTCCACTGTTGCAGAGTATGCTCAGCGATCCGTGGTTTTCACTGCCTGCGCCAAAAAGTACCGGCCGGGAATACTTTAACTATGGCTGGATAGAGCGCCAGTTGTCGGCTTTCCCGGGGATCCATCCGCGCGATGTACAGGCCACGCTCACAGAACTGACCGCGGTAACAATATCGGAGCAGGTTTTGCTCAGCGGGGGCTGCGACAGGCTGATGGTCTGCGGCGGCGGTAGCCGTAATCCACTGTTGATGGCGCGACTGGCTGCATTATTGCCGGGAACAGAAGTGACCACCACCGATGAAGCGGGCATTAGCGGTGATGATATGGAAGCCCTGGCGTTTGCCTGGCTGGCATGGCGCACCATTGCCGGGCTACCGGGGAATCTACCGTCAGTGACAGGCGCGCGCGAGGCAAGTGTGCTGGGCGCGATTTTTCCCGCCACCCCGCGAACTCAGAGTTAACTGAATTTTAATTGCGTCTTCTGCCGTTACACTACAGGGATCGAGGAGGGTGAATTCACCCTCCGGGACCAGGAAAGTCATCAGGATACGTCTATGAAAAAACTGTTACTCGTTTGTCTGCCGCTGATGCTGTCGGGGTGTAGCGCTTATAACCAGTTTGTCGAACGCCTGCAAACCGACACGCTGGAATACCAGTGTGAAGAAAAACCGCTGACGGTGAAATTAAACAACACCCGTCAGGAGGTGAGTTTTGTGTATGACAACAAACTGCTCAATCTGAAACAGGGGATCTCTGCCTCCGGCGCACGCTATACCGACGGAATTTACGTGTTCTGGTCAAAAGGTAACGAGGTAACGGTCTATAAACGTGACAACATTGTGTTGAATAACTGTCAGTTGCAAAATCCGAAGCGTTGAGATTTCCAGCAGGGCGGCGCACAATAGCGCCACCCACTGACAATCCGTAGCGAACACCATGTCTGATAACGACGAATTGCAGCAAATCGCGCATCTGCGCCGTGAATACACCAAAGGCGGCTTGCGCCGCAGCGATCTTCCCGCCGAACCATTAACCCTTTTTGAGCGCTGGCTGGGCCAGGCATGCGATGCCAGACTGGTCGATCCGACAGCCATGGTCGTCGCCACCGTCGATGAGAACGGTCAGCCTTATCAGCGCATTGTGCTGCTGAAACACTACGATGAAAAAGGGCTGGTGTTTTACACCAACCTGGGAAGCCGCAAAGCGCATCAAATCGAAAATAATCCGCGAGTCAGCCTGCTGTTTCCCTGGCACATGCTGGAACGCCAGGTGATGGTGACCGGTAAAGCGGATCGATTATCCACGCTGGAAGTGGTGAAGTATTTCCATAGTCGCCCGCGCGACAGCCAGATTGGGGCATGGGTCTCTAAACAATCCAGCCGCATTTCTGCGCGCGGCATCCTCGAAAGCAAATTCCTCGAACTTAAACAGAAATTCCAGCAGGGTGAAATACCGCTGCCCAGTTTCTGGGGCGGTTTTCGCGTCAGCATCGAACAGATGGAGTTCTGGCAAGGGGGAGAGCACCGTCTGCACGACCGCTTTTTATACCAGCGCGAAAATAACGCATGGAAAATTGATCGGCTCGCGCCATAAACCCGGAAAATTGTTGTGTTAAGCGCTAGCGCTGTCCGCGTCAGCGCTTTATTCTATAGAGCTTTCGCGTCTGGCGAAAAGTCGTGTACCGGCAAAGGTGCAGTCGTTTTAAACATGGAGATTTTGATGGCAAGCAGTAACTTGATTAAACAATTGCAAGAGCGGGGGCTGGTAGCCCAGGTGACGGACGAGGAAGCGT
>OKVW01000458.1_pt1 | contig 24245 bp, 21 predicted proteins | sample 1606991 | NCBI WGS metagenome assembly OKVW01 (sample SAMN03281021, study PRJEB24777) | human gut metagenome | isolation source: fecal sample PR177 from 1 month old male Malay infant, vaginal delivered...
GATTGTTAAATTTTTTACAACTATTATATACCACTATTAAGGAGGGGCTTATGAACAAATATTTTTTAACCGAGGATCAGCTGATGATTCAGGAACTGGCAAAGAAATTTGCCGACGAGGTGGTGGCAGCCACCGTGACGGAGCTGGATGCAAAGCATGAATTTCCCATGGCTGAGGTAAAACAGTGCGCGGAGATGGGATTTTTAGGCGTGTGCGTGCCGGAAGAATACGGCGGCGCAGGGCTGGATCATCTGAGCGATGTGCTGGTGATGGAACAGATTGCCCGCCATTCCTCTTCCCTGGCATCCATCATTGACGCCCACGCTTCCCTGGGCAGCATGCCGATCCTCATGGCAGGCTCAGAGGAACAGAAGCAGAAATTCCTAAAGCCCGCAGCCATGGGCGAGACCCTGTGCGCATTTGCACTGACCGAGCCTCAGTCCGGTTCCGACGCGGCGCAGATCCGTACCACCGCGGTACTGGATGGGGATGAGTGGGTCATCAACGGCTCCAAGGCATTTATCACCAACAGCACCTACGCTTCCACCTTCCTGGTAGCAGCCAAGACCGATCTGGAAGCCAAGGGCAGCCGCGGTATCTCCATTTTCCTTGTTCCAGCCGGCCTTCCTGGCTTTGAGGTGGGCAAACCTGAGGAGAAGATGAGCAACCGCTGTTCCTACTCCTGCCCGCTGTCATTTACAGATGTGCGGATTCCCAAGGAGAATCTGGTGGGTGAGCTAAACCGCGGATTCCCGATCTTCATGAAGTGCGTGGACGACGGCCGTATCGCAATCTCAGCTGTTGCAGTAGGCATGGCCCAGGGCGTCCTGGAGCGGGCCGCAAAATACTCCAAGGAGCGCGTGACCTTCGGTCATCCGATCTGTGAGAACCAGGCGGTTGCATTCAAGCTGGCCGAGATGGCTACCGAGATCGAGGTAGGCAGAGTAATGATGTACAATACGGCCCGCATGAGCGACAACGGCGTTCCGTTCAGCAAGGAAGCGACCATGACGAAGATGTACTGTTCTGAAATGTGCGTAAGAGTCTGCGATATGGGTCTTCAGATCATGGGCGGATACGGACTTTGCAATGAGTATGAGGTGGAGCGCTTCTACCGCGACGCAAAGCTTCTCACCATCGGCGAGGGAACCTCTGAGATCTGCCGCATGGTAGTCGGAAGACATGTTTTGAAGGAATATTGATGACGCGCTGAATATTGATGACGCGCTGAAAATAGGAGGGTTACGATGAAACGTTCATTTTTGTACTTAAACGAATTTAATGTGGGAGATAAATTTACTACCTTGTCAAGGACGGTAACAGAGACGGATGTCGTGCTGTTCGCGGGGATCACCGGGGACAACAATCCCATCCATACGGACAGGACCTACGCGGAAAGCCTGCCTTTTAAGAGCAGGATTGCCCACGGGCTCTTAGGAGCGGGCATCGCCACAGGGCTTTGGGGGCGTATGGGGCTGGTGGACGGTTCCGCCATTGCTGCGCTGAGCACGGAGTGGAAATTCGTGGGAGCCATCAAAATCGGCGACACCATCCACTGTGAGGTGGAAGTGCTGGAGGCTAAACAGTCCAAATCCAAACCGGACCGCGGCATTCTGAACATCCAGTATACAATTCTCAACCAGGACGGACAGGTATGCCAGGTTGGAAGCATGGCGACCATGCTGTACTGGAGCGCGCCGGAGGACAAGGAATAGGCGCCGGATACGATACAAAAAAGGGTAAGACGGACATAGAAAGGAAGGTATACATATATGCAGATTAAACGTTATGAGGGCAAGATCGCAGTGGTAACAGGGGCGGCAAACGGGATCGGCCTGAGCATGGTAAAACGGCTGGTGGATGAAGGGGCCAAGGTAGCGGCCCTGGATATTGACACCGGCGCCATGGAAAAAGAATATGCGGGGCGCGGGGAGGATATCTTCCTGGCATACTGTGATGTGGCGGAGAAACAATCCGTGGATGAGGCAGTGGGAAAGGTATTGGAACACTTCGGAAGGATTGACGTGCTGTTCAGCAACGCGGGGATTATCGGCCGCCAGAGCCTGCTTGACACCACAGAGGAGTCGTGGCGCAAGGTCATCGATATCAACCTCAACGGCATGTTCTTCGTAAACCAGGCGGTGCTGCGTTCCATGGTGGAGAGGGAAATCAAGGGTGTGGTGGTTAACACAAGCTCCATCGCCTCCACCATCGTATCCACCAATACAGGCGCCTACAGCGCCAGCAAGGGCGGCGTAACCCAGTTCACCAAGTGGGCTGCCCTGGAGATGGCTCCCTATGGTATCCGCGTCAACGCGGTGGGCCCCGGCACCAGCGTCACCAGGATTACGGAGGGCACCCGTTTTGACCCGGAACGCTGTGAGAAATTCCTGCGCAACATTCCCATGGGACGTTTCGGCGAGCCGGAGGAGGCCGCTGCCGCCGCATTGTACCTGGGCAGCGACGACGCTACCTATATCACGGGCGTCACACTGTTGGAGGACGGCGGATTCTCGTTGTTCTGACACATCACGGAAAGGCGGATACTGATTTATGGATTGGAAAGAAAAATATGCAGATAAGATTTATACGGCGGCAGAAGCGGTAGCCAACGTTAAATCAGGAGAAAAAATTATATTCGGCGACTGGGTAAGCGAGCCGCCGGCGCTGGTGGAGGCATTGATGAACCGGTCGGAGGAACTTAAAGGCGTGGAGGTTATACACGGTATGAGCCCAGGCCCCAACGCCTATGTGGCGCCGGAGTACGAAGGCATTTTCCATCACACCTCCCTGTTCATCGGGCCAAAGACGCGCAAAGCATATGCGGAGAAACGGGTGGATTACATCGGCGGAACCACCTTCAGCCGCTGGCCTGACATGTTCGCCAAAAACCCGGATCTGAACCCACATTGGGCGTTCATCCAGGTATCTGAGCCGGATGAGGACGGAATGTGCAGTTTCGGCAACGCATGCTGCTTCTCCGAGCCTGCGGCCCGCACGGCGGACCGGATCATCGCCCAGATCAACCCCAAGATGCCAACCCTTGGAGGGAAGAAAATATCCCTGGATAAGATTGACTACATTGTACCGGCACAGTCGGACCTCTACACCATCGGAAGAGCGGAGATCGACGCCAAAACCCAGACTATCGCAGACTATGTGGCGGAGCTGGTGGAGGACGGAGCCACCATTCAGCTGGGGATCGGCGCTCTCCCGGATGCCATTGCAAGAAACCTGATGAATAAGAAGGATCTGGGCGTCCATTCCGAGACCCTGACCGAGGCCATGATGGAGCTGGTGGAAGCCGGCGTCATCAATAACAGCAGAAAGACCCTGAATCCCGGGCTGTGTATCGGCGCCCAGGCGGCCGGATCTGAGAAGTTCTATGAATTCATCAACCATCATCCGCTGTTCGCCGTATATCCTGTGGATTACGTCAACGATCCGTATGTGGTGGGACAGAACTACAAGCAGACCTCCATCAATTCCTGTATGGAGGTGGACTTAAAGGGCCAGGTGAACTCAGAGACAGTGGGCGGACGCCAGTACAGCGGTATCGGCGGCCAACTGGATCATGTGAGGGGATCACAGCTGTCCGAGGGCGGCAAGTCCATCTTGGCGCTGAACTCCACCGCCAGGAATGATACCATATCCAAGATTGTCCCGTATTTCGCGCCGGGGAATGTGACCACCATATCCAGATATGATGTGAATTACATTGTAACAGAGTACGGAGTCGCGAACCTCAAGTACCGGACGGAACGGCAGAGGGCGGAGTCCCTGATTGCCATTGCCCATCCTAAATTCCGTGACGAGCTTACCTTCAAGGCGGCGGAAATGGGGATTTTATGATAGGAGACAGTCCATGACCGTGGAAAAACAAAGGAACAGAAGCGTCATACTGTCGGCGCTGTTTGTCAACGCATTCTGCTGCGGAGGGGTTTATGCATGGAGTGTGTTCTCGGGTTCACTGGCCGAATACCGTAACTGGGACTACGGCCAGGTAACCCTGGCATATTCCCTAATGTCGCTGATGCTCTCATTTTTCGGAATCGCCGGAGGCAAGATTCTGGACGTATTCGGGCCGAAGAAGCTGATGCTGGCGGCCAGTGTCATGTGGGGCGGCGGATGGTTCCTGACAGGCTGTGTGGGAGAACTGTGGCAGCTCTACCTGACATTTGGCGTCATGACCGCGCTGGGCTCCGGCATGGCCTACAACCCCAGCATCACCACTGCGGTACGATGGTATCCGGACAAAAAAGGATTTGCCTCGGGTCTCATTACCGGCGCAACGGGCCTGTCTTCTCTGGTGGTAGCGCCATTGGCAAATATGCTGCTAGAAAAGTATAATGTGTCCATGGCCTTCAGAATCGTAGGCGCCGCATTCCTGGTTCTCATGTTCTGCGCCAGCCTCATGACGGACACGCCGGAACCGGGATGGGCGCCCGAGGGTTATAAATCAGGCAGCGCCGCTGCTGCCATGCAGCTCCCGGCCGACAAAAACTGGAGGGAGATGTTCAGGGACAAGCGTTTCTATCTGATCTGGCCCGCCTTCCTGGGGGGCTGCGTATCAGGGCTCATGCTCATCGGACACGCCTCCACCATCGGAAAGGAGATCGCGGGGATCAGCAGTTCCCAGGCAGCCCTTTTAGTGGGGATCATGGCCGTGGCCAATTTCCTGGGCCGCATGTCCATGGGCGCTCTGTCGGACCGGATCGGCCGCTACCAGACAATCATGATATCCCTGGCCGCCAGCACGGTGGGCATGGTCGTATTGTCACAGGCAAAGGGGTTTGTAATATTTGTATCGGCACTTATTTTGATGTGTGTCTGCTTTGGCGGGGTCCTCTCCGTATTCCCCAATATCGTGTCCGAGAATTTCGGGCTTAAGAATATGGGAATCAACTATGGAATCGTATTTACAGCCTATGGAATCGCTGCCCTTATAGGGCCAATGACCGCATCGGCAGTAAAAAATGCCAGCGGCTCCTACAACATGGCGTTTATCATAGCGGGGATATTCGCGGCGGCGGCATTCGTGCTGGTATACATAATTTATAATATGTCAAAGAAACGTACAACTGAGAAATAATAGAGGGAGAAAAAATATGGGTGTATTATTAGCGTTTACTCTTCTTGTAATCTTGATGTATAAAAAGGTTCCGATTATTGTTGCCGCGCCTCTGTGTGCGGCCCTGATGGCGCTGCTGTCCGGCCTTAACGTACTGGGTACCCTGACCGGGGACTATATGGACGCTATGGTTGGTTTTATCAAATCCTACTTTATCCTGTTCTTGATTTGTGCGATTTTCGGACGGATCATGGACGTATCCGGCGCAGCATACTCCATCGGTAACTGGCTTGGCTCAAAGCTGGGTTCCAGATACGCGATCTGGGGTGTGAGCGTGGCTGCATTTGTTCTGACCTATGGCGGCGTTTCCTGTTTTGTACTGGTATTCGCAATTTATCCCATCGCGCTGGTATTATTTAAAGAAGCGAATATCAGCCGCAAGCTGATCCCCGGCGCTATTGCAGCCGGCGCCTTCACCGCTCCCAACATTTTATGGGGTTCACCGGGCCTTTGCAACGTTATCCCCACTACTTATCTTGGAACCACGGTCAAGGCAGCGCCCCTTGTAAGTGTTATCTGCGCCATTTTCTTCTATCTGGTAGCCAACCTGTATCTGATTCTGGAAAACAAGCGTATGCAGAAAAAGGGCGATTGCTTCGTGCCCACAGAGAAGATCTCCAGGCTTTTAAAAGAAAGCGCGGAGAAGAAGGCAATCAATCCGGTTGTGGGACTGATTCCCATTGCAGTTATTATCATTGTTCTGAACGGGTTCAACATGGATGTAAATATTGCCATGCTGTGTGGCGTGATTGCTGGTTATATCCTGTTCTGGAAGAATATCAACGACAAGATGGACACACTGGTGGTAGGCGCCCAGAATGCAATCGGCTCCATCATGAACACCTCCACAGCTGTAGGTATCGGCGGCGTGGCTCTCGCCTGCTCTACCTTGGCTGATAAGTATCTGGCCATGGGCGTTAACCCGGAAATCCTGCACCGGATTGCCTCCTGTGCATGTATCGTATTGGATTCCCTCCCGTGGAATGGCGTTATGATTACCACCATGGCAGCCTGCGATCTGACCCACAAAGAGGCGTATAAGCACCTGTTCATGATTACAGTGGTTCTGGCATTTGTAAACCTGCTGCTGTGTGTTGGCCTGGGACTGATCCTGTATTAAAAACCCTTAAAAGGAAGAAAAAATGAAAGCTTTAGAGGAACGCCGGAAGGAATTTTTGGCCCGATGTCCCCAGTGGACGAAGATAACACTGTACCAAGGGTTCGCACTAAAGGCCGCTGCGTGCCCGGAGCGTAATTTTCTGATAGCGGAGGGGAAATGCTCCACTTACGGGGAAATCCTCAGGGAAGTGGGCCGTGTCAGCGCGGCTCTGGAAGAATTGGGGCTGCGGGAAGGTGAATGTGTAGCCGTGGCCCTGAGCAACCGTCTTGAATTTATCACTGTTACATTTGCCCTGGCTAAAATAGGGGCGGTGAAGGTTCCTGTCAACCGGAACACAGGCCCCCAGGAGCTGGCCTACATTCTGGGACAGACAGAAGCCCGGTTCCTGATTATGGAACGGCCCTCCGACATGAGCGCGCCTGAGAACTGTCCCGATCTGCGCCATATTATCTGCTTGGACGGTGGCAGCGGAAAAGGGGAAAGGTGTATTCCATGGGAAGTATTTCTGGAGAAAGGACACACTCCGTTCTCCAGGGAACCCTTTGTGGACGCGGACGGGATATCCGACATCATCTACACCTCCGGAAGCACGGGGCGGCCCAAAGGAGTGATGCTGTCCCATGATATGCTCTGGCGCAGCGCATTTGCCAGCTGTGTGAACCGTGGCTTTGAAAGTGGGCGCAGGATCTATGTCCCTCTCCCGCTGTTCCATGTATACGGCTACGTGGAGGGGCTTCTGGCCGCGGTACTGGTGGAGGGCAGCATCCTCATCACCAGTGGAAAGTTTGAGGCAAAAAAGGCCCTCAGCGCAATGGAGGCCTACGGGGCCAACGATATCCTGAGCGTGCCTTCCCTTATGATCAAAATACTCCAGTGTCCGGATCTGGATCGCTACAACCTGTCAACGCTTCACGGGGTGTACTGTTCAGCATCCATCTGCCCCAAGTGGGTGTGGAAAGCCATCCGCAGGAAGCTCCATGTGCAGGAAGTGATCACAGGATATGGAATGACGGAGGTCAGCGGGGCATCCATGCAGACAGACCCTGAGGATGACGATGCCATTCTATCCGGACGGGTGGGGAAGGTTCTCTATGGCGGCCCGGCAGGGGAAGAACAGCTTGGCAAAAATGTGATAGAATACAGAGTAATCGACGAGGACGGCAGGGTACTGCCCTATGGAAACTGCGGCCAGCTGGTGTGCCGGGGACCTATCGTGACCAAAGGCTATTACCGGGACAAAGAGGCCACGGACCTGGCCATCGATGAGGACGGATGGCTGAGAACAGGAGATGTGGGATATTTTGACGACAGGGGTTACTTAAAATTCCTGGGCCGCTGCAACGATATGTATAAGATCAACGGTGAGAATGTATCTCCCCAGTATTTGGATAAGATTATATCCAAGTGTGATCAGGTGACGATGGTAGAGACAGTGGGTGTGCCGGACGAGAAGCTGGGATGGATTGGCGCCGCATTTGTGGATACCGGCAGCCCCAATCCCGGCCAGGAAACAAGGGACCGCGTTGTGGACTATTGCAGGGAAACACTGGCCTCCTATCAGATGCCCCGGTACTTTTTCTTCACGGACAGCGGCACCTGGCCCCATACGACCACCGGAAAGGTTCAGAAATTCAAGCTTCGTGAGATGGCAAGAAAACTGATGGAGGAAGAAAATGGCCGGATATCAACACATTGAGGGCAATACGGGCTGCCTGTTCTTAAGGGGCAACTGCATACCCATATATTGCCTTACCCCTAAGGAATGGATTCTGATGGATTCCGGTTCCTGGTTTGACCGGGAGGAGCTCTCCTCCTATCTGGCTGCCCTGGATATCCGGGTAAAGGCGGTTCTCACCAGTCATGCTCATTATGACCATGTGGGAAATCACGCCTGGCTCCGTGAAAAATTTGGATGTGAATGTATTATGACCACCCTCGACGCGGGGGTGGTCCACGATGCAGATGCCTTGAAATCCTGCTTCTATTCCTGTACAGTGGATGAAATCAGGAAGGATTTTACCAATATGTTGTGCAAGGCCGACAGAATCATTGAGGATGGAGCTGCCTGGACGGAAGTGTGCGGAGTCCGTTTTGAGGTATTCGGCCTGCCGGGCCATGCGGCCAGCCAGATTGGCTTCACAACCCCGGATGGTGTACACTATCTGGGAGACTGTTACCTGGGGCCTGGGGAAGTCACCCGGGAAAAGTTTGTATATATGCTGGACTGGAAGTCAGCGCTAAAAACCATGGAACGAATGGAGGTCCTGGACGGTTCTGCCTGTATCCTGTCACACTGCGGGGTTTTTAAGGACATAAAAGCGGTGTCATCGGCCAACCGGGAGGCGTTTGAAAGGGTTCTGGAGTCCATGCGCAGGATGGCCGGGCCGGAATTTTCCCTGGAGCAGATGGTGAGGAAGGCATTGGCCTATATGAATATCCCGGTGAAGAATGTGCCGAAGGCCCGCCTAATGGAACGGATCATCCGTTCCATCGTTGAGTATATGGCGGAGTCCGGTGAACTGGACCTGGGCATAAAGGATGGTATCATTGTATACAGCTGCAAATTTAGAAAATAAGAGGTGGAATATATGAATATATTAGTTTGTATTAAACAAGTACCGGATACAACTGAGATTAAGATTGATCCGGTAACCAACACGTTGATCCGGGCAGGCGTTCCCAGCATCGTCAATCCATTTGACGCATATGCGCTGGAAATAGCCGCCCGCATCAAAGATGCCACGCCGGAGACTAAGATTACGCTGTTGTCCATGGGGCCGGACCAGGCCAAGGCCGCTCTTAAGGAATGCCTTGCGGTGGGCGGCGACAAAGCATATTTAATCAGCGACAGGGCCTTTGGCGGCGCCGATACCCTTGCAACCAGCTACACCCTGAAAACGGCGATCAATAAGCTGGAGGAGACAGAAGGCAGATTCGATATCATCTTCTGCGGCAAACAGGCCATTGACGGCGACACGGCCCAGGTGGGGCCTGAGATTGCGGAGCACCTTGATTATCCCCAGGTTACATATGCAGTTGAAGCCAGGGTAGAAGGCGGCGAAGTTCTGGTGAAAAGGGAGACCGGGGAGGGATTTGAGATACTTGCGGCTAAAATGCCCTGCGTCATCACAGTTACAAAACCCTTCTTTGACCCCAGATTCCCAACGATCAAATCCAAGCTGGCCGCAGGGCGCGCCCAGATTCCGACCCTGACCGCCCAGGACATCCCGGTGGACCCGGCTTGCATCGGGCTGAAGGGCTCACCTACAAAGGTTAAGAAGAGCTTCACGCCTCCCCAAAAACAGGGTGGGATTAAGATTGCTGAGGACAGCAGCGAAGCATCGGCCAGGAAATTATTTACAATGCTCAGCGATGCGCACATTATCTAACAGGGAGGATTTGGTCATGGACGTGAAGAATAAGAACTTATGGGTATTTATAGAGACAGATGAGGAAGGAAATGCCAGAAATGTTGGCCTGGAGCTCTTGAATCCGGGCAGACGCCTGGCTGACAAGCAAGGCGGGGAGCTGGTAGGGGTTGTTGTGGGCTGCAATATCGGCGGAGCCGTGAAGGCCGCCATGGAATACGGAGCCGACAAGGTGATTGCGGTGGACGGAGAAGAATATAAGCACTACACCACGGACGCATATACGGATGCCATATGCGCCCTGGTGGAAAAATATGGTCCTGACACCATGCTGATCGGCGCAACCAACGAAGGACGGGATATGGGTCCTCGTATCTCCTGCCGTCTGAGGACAGGCCTCACCGCGGATTGTACGGGACTTGACATAGACGAGGAGTCAGGCAATATGGCATGGACCCGCCCCGCATTTGGCGGCAATCTGATGGCTACCATCCTCTGCCCCAATCACCGGCCGCAGATTGGGACCGTCCGCCCGGGCGTGTTCAAAAAGGGAGAGCGGGAAGAGTCGCGCCAGGTGGAAGTGATTGAGGAAGAAATCCACATCACAGCCGACCGCATCCGCACCCGCCTGGTGGAAGTGATCCATGAGCTGGGCGCTGAGAACGTGGACATGGAGGGGGCTGAGATTATCGTGTCCGGAGGACGCGGCGTGGGCGGACCGGAAGGCTTTGCGCCGCTTAAAGAGCTGGCCGACCTGCTGGGTGGCGTTGTCGGCGCTTCACGCGCTGCGGTGGATTCCGGCTGGATCGCCCATGCCCATCAGGTTGGACAGACAGGCAAAACCGTAGGGCCAAAGATCTATATTGCCTGTGGCATCTCCGGCGCCATCCAGCATGTGGCAGGTATGAGCGGTTCCGGCACCATTATCGCTATTAACAAGGACCCTGAGGCCTCGATCTTCAACATCGCCGACTACAGCGTGGTGGGGGACTTAAAGCTAGTGATCCCCGCGCTGATCCAGGAAATCAAAAAAAGCCGGCAATAATATTATAAAAATCAAGATAAGAAAGGAAGCCGCCGCCCATGTATGAATGTTTATTTGAAGAAAACCATATCGGCACAATGAAGCTTAAAAACCGTCTGATTGTTCCCGCCATGTCCACCCGTTTTGTGGGGGAGGACGGCAGGGCAACAGAGCAGTTCATCGCCTACCATGAGGCCAGGGCAAAAGGCGGCTGGGCTTTGATTATCACAGAGAACTTCCTCATCGACCAGGGTGTTGGGGTGAAGAAAGAGCTGCCGGGCCTGTGGAGGGATGACCAGATTGAAGGCTACAGACAGCTGACGGACCGCATACACAGAGCCGGAGGCAAGATCTGCGCCCAGATTTACCACGCGGGCCGGAACACCCACAGCGGCATCACCGGAATACACAACGTGGGGCCGTCCCCCATCTGTGACCCCTCCAACCGGGAAGTCCCCCATGAGCTGACACAGGATGAGATAGCGGATATTGAGGGAAAATTCGCCTGCGCCGCCCTGCGGGCAAAAAAAGCCGGATTTGACGCGGTGGAGCTTCATGGCGCCCACGGCTACCTGATCGCCCAATTCTTATCCCCCTTCTCCAACCGCAGGACGGACCGGTACGGGGGAACCTTAGAAAACAGGGCCAGGTTTGCTTTAGAGACAATCAAGGCGGTAAAGGAAAAGGCCGGTGAGGATTATCCGGTGATTTTCCGTATATCCGCCACGGAGTTTATAGACCAGGGCATGAATGTAGAGCTGGCCAAGGCTGTCTGCCGGCTGCTGGAAGCTGCGGGGGCGGACGCCATCAACTGTTCCCAGTCCGGGCCTGCCACATTCTACAACACGGTTCCCAGTTTCTATGTACCTCACGGGGCATTTGTAGAGCTGGCCAATGAGATCAGAAAGGTGGTGGACATTCCGGTTGCCACGGTGGGAAGGATCAACAGCCCCCAACTGGCGGAGGAGGTGATCCTGTCCGGCAAAGCCGACCTGGTGGCAATGGGCCGGGCGTCCGTGGCTGACCCTGATCTGCCCAACAAGGTGCGGGCGGGGGACACCCAGTCGATCCTCACCTGTATCGGATGCTGCCAAGGCTGTCTTGGAAGCACCCTTAAAAAAAAGACGCTGACCTGCCTTGTGAACCCCTTCGCTGGCAAGGAAACATCCTGCCGTCCGGGAGAACAGGCGAAGGCGTCAAAACGCATCGTTGTTGCCGGAGGCGGCATCAGCGGGTGTGAATCCGCTATTATTGCAGCCATGCGGGGCCATAAAGTAACGCTGGTGGAGAGGGAGCCGCATCTGGGCGGCCAGTGGAGGGCGGCCAGCATACCGGACTGCAAGGCAGACTTTTCATCCTTTGTCAGCTGGCAGGAACATATGCTTTACAAGCTGGGGATTACGGTTATCCTGAACAGAGAAGCGGACTTGGGATTTTTCCTGGAAGCCGCTCCCGACGTGGTGCTGGACGCCACCGGAAGCAGGCCGGTCATGGTGCCCGTACCAGGGATTGAGACAGCGGACACGGCGTTTGCCCAGGATATATTGACCGGTCAAAGGGCATTTGGCAATCACCCTCTGATTATTGGAGGAGGGCTTGCGGGAGCTGAGACGGCCGAGTTCATAGCCGGATATAAGGTACCTGTGGAGCTGGTGGAGCTGCGGGAAGCCATGGCCATTGACTGTGAGCCAGGCCCCAGATATTACCTGCTGAAGGCTCTGAGGGAGCTGGGTGTGTCCATGCATACGCAGGCTACGGTAAAGCGTGTGAACGGAACCAGCGTTGTCCTGGAATCAGAGGGTAGGGAAACAGAGCTTCAGGGCATTGACCAGATTGTGATGGCAGTTGGGATGCGCCCTGGGGGCGGTGTGAAGGATATGCTGGAAGGAACCGGAATCCAGGTGGTGCCGGTGGGGGATTCCGCCTCTGTGAAGAATGGATTTTCCAATATACAGGAGGCATTTCTGACCGCCTGGCAACTGTAGGGAACAACGGCTAGTGCCGCCCGGCGGCACTAGTACAGCATTGCGTGAATGGAGAAGGAGTGCAGGACATGGAAAATGGTCTCACCATGAACCAGGAGCTGAAGCAGAAACAGACAATCTCCGCTTACCAATACCAGTCCCTCCATGTCCTTCACCTGGGAAATGCCCAGGTGGGGGAAATGCTGAAACAGGAATACCTGGAAAATCCCTTTATCGAACAGAGGGAAGATTTTTCGCCGGAGGAGAGCCAGTGGCTCGAATACTATAAGGTAAATGTCAGGAGTTCTGTGAGCGCGGCCTGCCCGTCCACAGGTTGGGATGGAGAGGGCGAAAAGGAATATGCTTCCAGTTCACGTGACTGGAGGATGGATATTAAGGAGCAGCTCTATGATGGACAAATGCATGGTGACAGATGCCGTCTGTTAGAACAGCTGCTCCTTCTTTTGGATGACCATGGGTTCCTGGCCTTTTCCGATCAGGAGGGGGCGCGCCTCCTGAAGATACCGGTGAAGCAGTTCCGAAAACTGCGGGAACAGCTTATGAATCTGGAACCGGAAGGTCTTGGCTGCCGTTCCATGGGAGATTATTTCCTGTTTCAACTGGGAAAAAAAGGAATTCAGGTGCCGGATCAGTTCCGGAATCTGTGCCTGGATCATCTGGAAACCATCACAGAGATGACGTATGTCCAGATTGCCCGGCTTATCCACGTTTCCTTTCAGGAAGTTAAGCGGTGGGTGCGGGTCCTGGGCACCCTTGAACCATACCCGGTGAAGGACGAGGGAGAATACAGGCATGCGGAGGCAGTCATCCCCGATATCATGATTGAGCAGAAGGGCGGGCGGCTTGAGGTGCGGGTCAATGATTATTACATGAGACAGTATTGTGTCAGCGATTTTTACCGCCGGTCCATAGGAAAAGAAGACAGCGAGGAACTGCGGCAGTATATGGACAGGAAGCTGCTGCGGGCCAAACAGCTCTATCTGGCTGTGAGCAACCGGAACCGCACCGTACAACGGATGGGCGAATATCTGCTGGAGCTGCAAAAGGATTTCTTTCAGGGCGGCTATCTGACTGGGATGACATACAGGATGTTCGCTGAGAAATTAGACATTCATGAATCCACGGTATGCCGAATTGTATCCAACAAATACGTGCACTGTCCCCAGGGGATTCTCCCCTTGCGGTATTTTTTCAGCAAAGGCGTGGCCGTGGTGGACAGCCAGGGTCAGGACGTGGGAACCATGGGGAAGTCCAGCGTCAAGGAAATCATAGCCCTTCTGATTGCCCATGAACCGCCGGATAAGCCCTACAGCGACAGACAGCTTGCGGATATGCTGCAGTCGGAACACGGCCTGCGCATTTCCAGAAGGACCGTGTCCAATTACCGGGAAGAGGCAGGCGTGCGGAGTGTGTATGAAAGGAAAATTTAGGGGATGGTTCCTCAGCCCTTTTCACCCAGCGGATGATGGCAGGCGAAGCTCTGCTCCCCTTCTGTCCTGAATTTTGGCGTTTCCCTGGAGCACATCTCATCCGCGTAGGGGCATCTGGTGTGGAACTTGCAGCCTGAGGGCGGATTGACAGGGCTTGGAATCTCTCCCGATATGATCTCCTTGTCCTCCCTCCGGTCGTCCGGGTCCACCACAGGCACTGCGCTCAGCAGAAAATGGGTATAGGGATGCCTGGGATGTTCGAATATCTCCTGGGACGTCCCATACTCGCAGATGGAACCGAGGTACATGATGCACACACGGTCCGAGATGCACCGCACCACATTCAGGTCATGGGAGATAAACAGGTAGGTCAGCCCCAGCCGCTCCTGAAGCTCTGTCAGCAGGTTCAGCACCTGGGCCTGGATAGATACGTCCAGGGCGGATACCGGCTCATCGCAGACAATCAGCTTGGGATTTAAGGCCAGCGCCCTGGCGATCCCCACCCTCTGCCTCTGGCCTCCGCTGAACTGGTGGGGGAACCGGTTCTTGTACTCCACCGGGATTCCCACAATGTTCAGCAGCTCGTCCACCCGTTTCATGCACTGTTCCCTGGTTCCCGCCTTGTTGATCAGCAGCGGTTCAGCGATTGAGCCGCCCACGGACAGCCTGGGGTCCAGACTGGAATAAGGGTCCTGGAAAATGCACTGGATGTTGCGTCTCACCTTCTGAAACTCCCGTCTGGACATCCCCGTCAGCTCCTGTCCCTCGAACCAGATCTGCCCGCTCTCAGGCTTTAAAAGCCCCAGGAGCAGCCGGCCCAGGGTGCTCTTCCCGCAGCCGCTCTCCCCCACCAGGCTTAAGGTCTCCCCCTTCCTGATCTCAATGTCCACGCCTGCAACGGCGTGGACCGAACCTTTGCCCATTTTAAATTCCTTCACAAGCCCCTGGCCCTTCAGCAAAATCTCATGAGAATTATTCATGCTCTCCCTCCTTGTCCTTCAGCCAGCAGCTGGCGTAATGTCCGTCTCCCACGCACATCATCCCAGGCGCCTCCCCATTGCACCGTTCCATGGCATGTCTGCAGCGCGGTGCAAACCGGCAGCCCTGGGGCATCTGGGTCAGAGTGGGCACCATGCCCGGGATGCTGGTCAGCCGGCGGCTCTGGTTGCGGCTGGGAAGGGAGCCCAGCAGCCCCTGGGTGTAGGGGTGGGCCGGGTTGTGGAACAGCTCCCTCACGGCTGCGGCTTCCACAATTTTGCCTCCGTACATCACGTAGACCAGATCACAGACCTCGGCAACCACGCCCAGGTCATGGGTGATCAGCAGAACCGCTGTCTGCTCCTCTGTCTGGAGCTGTTTCATCAGCTTTAAGATCTGGGCTTCAATGGTCACATCCAGGGCAGTGGTTGGCTCATCGGCGATCAGCACATCCGGGCGGCAGACCATGGCCGCGCTGATCATCACACGCTGGCGCAGGCCTCCGCTGAGCTGATGGGGAAAGCTGTTATAGCGTTTCTCCGCCTCGGGTATGCCAAGGCTCCGGAACATTTCTATGACCTGAGCCTTGGCCTCCTCATGGGACAGAGGCTTGTGTAGCCTCAGGACCTCCTCCACCTGCCGTCCTACCCGCAGCACGGGATTCAGGCTGGTCATGGGGTCCTGGAATATCAGGGTGATCCTGTCCCCGTACAGCTTCCGGCGCTCCTTCTCCCCGCACGCGGCCAGGTCCGTGCCCCTGAAATTGATGGTTCCCTGGGCCACATATCCGTTTTTAGGCAGAAGATTCATAATGGAGTTGGCCATCATACTCTTTCCGCAGCCGCTCTCCCCCACCAGGCCCACAATCTTCCCTCTGGGAATCCTGAGGCTGACCCCGTCCACCGGATACAGAACCCCGTCCCTGGTCTGAAGCGCCGTGCGCAGCCCTTCTATGGAGAGCGCGGTGTCCTCAGGGCTGCTTGCTGTTGTTCGTCTATCTTCCATATCAATCTCCTTTACCGCCTCAGCTTGGGATCAAAAGCATCTCTGAGCCCGTCTCCCATCAGGTTCAGCGCCAGCACGGTCACCATAATGGCCATGCCCGGGAACAGGGTGATATAGGAATATCCCCTGAGAAAATCTCTGCCGTTGGAGAGCATGGCCCCCCATTCCGGTGTGGGCGCCGCAATACCAACGCCGATAAAGCTGAGCCCCGCGCAGGCGATAATGGCGGAACCCACGCTCAGTGTTGCCTGGACAATAATGGGCGCAAGGCAGTTGGGAATAATGTGCTGGAGAATAATCCGCACATCCGAGGCCCCGGCTGTCCTGGCAGCATCCACGTACTCCATATTCTTGATCTGCAGCACCGAGGCCCTCATAATGCGGCAGTACCTGGGTATGTTGGAAATGCCCACTGCCAGCATCATATTGAAAACGCCGGAGCCAAGAGCCGATATGATGGAAATGTTTAACAGCAGGCTGGGAATGGCCAAAAGCACGTCCATGCAGCGCATCACCACCGCATCATAAGGGCCTGCGAAATACCCCGCGCTGGCCCCCAGAAGGCTGCCGAAAACGCAGGCAATGGCCACGGACACCACGCCCACCATCAGGGAAATCCTGGCCCCGTAAAGGACCCTGGAGAAGATATCCCGTCCAAACTCATCTGTCCCAAAGAGGTGGGCGCCGCTTGGCCACTGAAGGGCCGCGCTGTAATTCTGTTCAAAGGGATCATAGGGCGCAAATACCCCAGCGCCCACCGCCAGCACCACAATCAGGACCAGCACCGCTATCCCCATCACCGCACTTTTATTCTTGCGAAATTCCCTCCACACGGATGCGAGGTAGCTCTCTTCTTTTAATTCAATGATCTGTTCGTTCTGCATATGGCCTACCTCGCATTGCTTAGACTTGTTTTAACCCGCGGGTCCACTAATGCGTAGATCACATCCACCAGCAGATTGTTGATACAGTAAATAAAGGCGATCAGCAGAACCCCGCCCTGCACCACCGGGAAATTACCGCTGCGGATGGAGTCCACCATCAGCTTTCCCACTCCCGGAATCGCGAAAATAGTCTCCGTGATAACCGAGCCGCCCAGCATATTGCCAAACTGCAGGGCAATTGTGGTGATAATGGGAATCAGGGCATTGCGCAGCCCATGGCCAAGAATAATCGCACTTTTTTTCTGCCCCTTGGCCTTAGCGAAGTTCATGTAATCCTGGTTGATTACCTCCAGCATGCTGGATCTGGTCATTCTGGCGATGATAGCCATGGAACCCAGCCCAATGGTCAGGGAGGGCAGCACCAGATTGGCGGCTGTCCCCCAGCCGGAGATAGGCAGCCAGCCCAGCTTGACGCCGAACAGAAGCATCAGAAGCAGCCCCTGCCAGAAGTGAGGCATGGAGATCCCGGCCAGCGCCAGCAGCATACTCAGGTTGTCAAAAATGGAATTCTGCTTCACCGCCGCGATCACTCCCAGCACAATCCCCAGGGTCACAGCCACCACCGCCGAGGTGCAGGCCAGGATCACCGTCTTGGGCATGCGCTCGATCAGCAGCTCAAAAACAGGCCGGTTATTCATATAGGACATCCCCATATCCCCCTGGACAAGGTCCGTCACATAGTTAAAATACCGGACCCAGAAGGGATCATTCCATCCCAGCTGCTCATGGATCTGTTCGATTGCCTCCGGCGTGGCCTCATCCCCCAGCATCACCAGCGCCGGATCACCGGGGGTGAAGTAAAGCAGTGTAAACACGATCAGCGTCACCCCCAGAAGCACCGGAATCAGGGCCGCAAGACGCCTTGTAATATACTTGATCATAGGCTGTTCTCTTTCTCTTTAGGTAAGTTACAGAAGATCCTTTGCCCAGGTGGCCTTGTCAATCAGAGCCATTTTATAACCGAATGCATGGTGATCTTCATCCACATCCAGGATTTCCTTCAGATAACCGGCCGCCCGCTTATCGTCCCCTGCAATGTAGTGGCAGTAAACCACAGCTCCGTACAACTCCGTAATGATCCGTTTTGCCATGCTGCGGTCAACATCCTTGTCAAAATCATCGATGGAGGTCTCACCCTTGTACAGCAGGCAGCGTTTTAAGTACATTAAATCGCCCGGCTCCACCAGGGTATCCGCGTTCATATCCGCGATGGTCTCAAAGGCCTTCTCCTTGTCCCCCATGTGCAGATACGCCATGAAGATCCAGTCCTTCTCCGGCGGAGTGTTGTTGGTGCCGTTCTTCACATGCCAGTCAATGCCGCGGTTAAAGCACTCAATAGCCTCCTCAAACTGGTCCAGGAAGTAGTGGGCAACGCCTCTGAAATGCCATTTCCAGGCATCCCCGTCGTCCAGCCTGGTGGACATGGTCAGGTCTGACAGGGCCTGGGGATAGCGGTCCTGGGACAGGAACTTGCGCCCTCTGTTGTAATACTGGTCGCCGTTAAAGGGTTCAATGGCCAATGCCTGTGAAAAGCTCTCAATGGCCGGTTCAAACTCCTCGTTAAAATACAGGATTCCCCTTGCAACCCACGCCTTAAAGCTCTTAGGATGATCCTTTAAAAATTCATCCACCTCTTTTAACATATCCCAGTCCATCACAATCGGGCCTCTGGTAGCTCCGCCTTCCTTCATAATGTTGATCTGACGCTCTTTTACTTTTTCGTGGCTCATTTTATTTTCTCCTTTAATGTGTATTCTTAAGATACCGATTCTTCCAGCATGTGTTATTTCAGATACCGGTCCATCCAGCTCATGATCTCCTCCAGCCTGCGCAGGCGGCTTCTGGGCCTGCCGGACCTGGACAGTTCGTGGCATTCCCCCTTGAACAGGCACATCCGGGTGGGAACCCCTCTCAGCTGCAGGGCCGTGTACATCTGCATGGCTCCTGTCATATTGCACCTGTGATCCTCAAATGAGTGCAGGAACAGGGTCGGGGTGGAAATGTTCATGGCGTATGTGAATGGGGACTGGCGCTTTAAACGGTCCTCATTAGCCCATGGCGTGCCTCCGTACACGCCTGGCGTTCCCCAGGCGCCGAAATCCGTGGCCCCGTAGCTGCCGGACAGGTCCGCGATGGAGCGCATGGACACCGCAGCAGCAAATCTTCTGGTGTGGGTAATGATCCAGTTGGTCATGTATCCGCCGTAGGAGCCGCCCATGACGCCCAGGCGTTTCCTGTCAATGGCGGGATATGTTGCCAGCACAAAGTCAGTCCACTCCATCAGATCGTTGTAATCCACTGTCCCCCTGCGGTCCCTGGTATCGGCAAAGTCCTCGCCTCCCCCTGCCGATCCCCTGGGATTGCAGAAGAATACGAAATACCCCCTGGCCGCAAGGCACTGCATCTCATGAAAATACCCGTGGGTAAATGCCGCCCTGGGGCCTCCGTGGATCTCCAGAATCCCAGGATATGTTTTCTCCGGGTCATAGTCAGGCGGCTCTATCACAAATCCATTGACCTGGAAACCGTCGCTGTCTGTGAAGGTATATGGCTTGGGCGCTGATATGGTGCGGGCGCTGAGGGCCGCTGTGTTTATATCTGTAAGTTTTTTCCAATTACCATTGGCATCCCTGCGGTATATTTCCTGCAGTCCGCCCTGGGAGCCCACGGCCCACAGGCCGGAAGGTGACGGAGCAAGGCTGTCCGGGATGAATGCCGGGACGCTGTGATCCGGCTGGTCCGGTTCACCTGGGATCTGGTTCTCCGGCGGCTGCCCCGGCTTCCAGCTGTTGATATACGCGTTTGTCCCCCGGGTAACGAAGTAATACAGGGTATCGCCATATACCTGGAAGGTTTTCATAGCGCCGCTTTTGCAGTCCCCGCAGGTCTTGCAGCCGAAGTCCTCCCTGTGGTGGAAATGGGCAGGCTGCATTTTCCCGCCGTCCAGGGGCAGGGTGTACAGATTGTGATTGGGGAAGGCCCCTTCGCCGTTCCAGGGGGCTGCCGCCACTACCAGGCCGTCCCCCAGGAAGTCCAGCTGCATAACCTGGTAAGATCCGGGCGTCAACAGAGTCCTGACCGCTCCTGTCCCTGTCTCATTGAGGAAAATGCCGTGGGACCGCACATAGAAGCGGTCATAAGAGACACCGCTGTAGGCAATATATCTGCCGTCCGGACTCACCGCAGCGCAGCCTGTCTCAAACATAGGCTCTGTCACAGGCGTCAGGCCGCCGTCCGCCTCACTGTACAGATAGAGCCTTCTGCGCTGTCCGTTTATGTAACCCTGTCCGTCGGACATAAAGGGCAGCTCATCACAGACTACAAAGTCCTCCTGAGCCTTCAGCTCTTCGAGGGCCAGCCCTCTCTCATCAGGAGGCAGGCTCTCCACATCCGGCCTGTCCTTATAGCCCATTGCCGTCAGCAGGAACCTCCCGGGTCCCGCCGGGCGGATGGCCGCGCTCTTAAGGGGAACCCGAAACCGCTCACAGGCCCGGCCCGTGGACAGGTTCATGGTGTAAAACACAGTGAGAAACTCTCCCTGTTTTACCCGGCGCCTGTCCCCTTCATCCAGCCATGCATATACAATCTCCTCCTCATTGAGGAAGCAGAAGTCCCCTGCTCCCTCAGTCTGTTCCAAAGGAGACGTTTTCCCCGCTTCCATATCACATATGTACAGCTGGGTCTTATAATTATTATCTTCCAAACAGGTCCGGCTTACCTTAAAAACACCCCTTTTTCCCTGAGGCGAAACCGCCAGGCCCGATAAAAACCGGTAATCCAGTAAATCCTTTATGCCTACGCAGCCCATACGCGTTCCTTTCCTGGTGTTAACCTTCAATCTTAGCGGCTGTAATCACGATTCCCAGCAGATATGGATCGGGCAGGATCAGCCCAGTGTGGGTGAGGCGGGCGGGCTGATATCCATCCTCAACCCACTGGCTCCACGCCCGGTTAAACTCATCCAGATCCGAGGCATTTCTCAGGATAATCTCAGCCCGCAGCACATGGCGCTTGTCGGACCCATACTGGGCCAGCAGCTCATCGTAACGGCTCAGCAGGGCCGTGGATTGCTCATACATGGTCATCTCCTGTTTTGCGGCCGCCGCCGGGGCGTGGATCTCAAAATATAGCACATTGTTAAATTCCACAAGGCGGCTGGCCCGCCCGTGGGGTTCGTGGTGAATGACTTCCATCTTCTGTTCTCCTCTTAATTTATTCTACAAAGTAGCAGGTATTGTATCTCTGGTAATTGGTGGGGTAGATCAGGTCAAACCCGCGGATCTTGGCTGTGGTAGCGGTCTGAACCTTCATATTATAGAGAGGAATGTACACCACCTGCTCATTTAAGTAGGTCTGAAGGTCAGCATACAGCTGGCTGGTCTTTTCGCTGTCTGTCTCCGCGCTGGCCGCATCCAGCATTTTGTCAAATTCCGGATTGTTGTAATTGACGCGGTTTCCGCCTTCGCCGCAGGCGTTGGAATACAGCTTGCTGAAGGTCTGGTACGGATCTCTCAATGTACACACAGTGGTGCAGATGGCTGCCTCCTGCTGCCTGGAATTCAGGAACGGGGTGTAGGCGGAGCTGTCCATTTCATTGAGTTTCAGCGTGACTCCGCCTTCCGCCATCATGCCCTGGAGGAACTCGCCCATTCTGCGGTTGTCGGAGCTGGCGTAGTAGGACAGTTCCAGGGTGATGCCGTCCGGGTAGCCTGCCTCAACCAGCATTTGCTTACAGAGGGCAGGATCATATTGATACATGTCCACTGCGTAAGAACCAGGTACAGTTGTGGGAATATAGCGCTCTAACGGCTCTGCGGCATCCATCAGGCAGATCTTGCACAGCTGCGCCCGGTCAATGGAGTGGGCGATGGCCTGGCGGACCAATGTATCCTGATACTTGTCAAAGTTCAGCGCCAGATAGCTTGTGTTTACTCCGCTGCCTGTCCAGAGCTTTAAGTTCGAATTGCCTTCCAGATCACCGATGGATACGCCGGGCACCTCCTGCATCAGGTCAATTCCACCGGACTCCAGCTCCATCAGCCGGGTGTTGGCCTCGGGAATATAGCGGAAGTTCAGATACTGGGTCTTGGCCGGGCCGCCAAAGTAATCATCAAACCGCGCCAGCTTAATATTATCTCCCTCGTTCCATTCCTCCAGCACATAGGGTCCGGTGCCGCATTCAACCAGATCCAGATCCCCGGAGGCACTGTGCTCTTCATAGAACTTCTGATTGAAAATGCTCATGGTGGGGTGGCACATAATGGCCAGGAACGGAGAAAACGGCTGTTTGGTGGTCAGCAGGACCGTGTAATCATCCTCCGCTTTAAAGCCTGTGGGGTCAAACTGGGCCGTATTGCTCTTGGTTCCCGCCGTGTCGCACAGGGTGGCAAGGCTGAATACCACGTCCTGGGCCTTAAGCTCCTCGCCGTTGTGGAACTTCACGCCCTGTTTCAGCTTAAAACGGTAGGTCAGCTCGTCCACCTGCTCCCAGCTCTCGGCCAGAAGGGGCTTGATTTCCCCATTCTGATCCATGGACAAAAGGGTGTCGTACATGTTGACGTGAATCTGCGCGTCAGGCAGCTTAGTGCCATTGCCGGGGAACATGGACGTGGTGGCCCCGTAACAGCCGATGGTCATTGTGTCCTTCTGGGCAACTGTCTCCCCGCCGCTGCTCTCAGCAGCAGAACTCTCCCCCGCCGCCGGGCTGCCTCCGGCTGCCGCCGAACCGCCGGTTTCCGCCTTTCCACCGCAGGCCGACAGCAGCATGGCTGCGGCTAATGCCATCATAAGTAGCTTCTTCTTTTTCATGAATTTTCTCCTCCTTAAATAAAATTGCACACAAAGACCACTGTTGCCACGTCTTTGTGTGCATTAATACGAACATTTAACTAAATTCGCGTGAAATTATGTATTGTTGATAATTATATTCTATTATTTATTCTATTGCAAACCCGATTATTTAATAGTAATATAAGTATAACTTATATTTTCTGCTCATTGTCCCCCTCCCTCTTCTTAACGGACAGGGGCTGCCGGCAGCGGAAAAATCAGGAGGCGATTTTATGTCAATTGAGCAAATGGAATATATGATTTCATTAGAGCAGGAAAAGAAAATATATCTGGCGGCCAGGAAATGCTTTATATCCCAGTCTGCCCTGAGCCAGCAGCTGGCAAAGATCGAGAAGGAGGCGGGGTTCCCCCTGTTTCTCCGGGTCAACAACCAGTATATTCCCACCAGGGAAGGGAAGCTGCTGCTGGAGAACTTCCAGAAGATTATATACATATATAAAGCAGCCATGGGGGAGGCCAGGCAGCAGCTGTCACAGACTGAAAGGATCATTACCCTGGGGATGCCTTCCATGCGCGCCGCTACCCTGTTCACCTACCTCTACCCCAAGTTTAAAGAGCATTTCCCGGACTATGAGCTGAAGCTTCAGGAGATGCCTGTGGTGGATGCGCCTGAGATGCTCAGACGCCATATGATTGATTTCTGCCTGTTCTCGCCGTTAAACACAATTCCTGAGGAATACCGGCATATCTATTCCTACCACCCTGTTGCCAGGGAGGAATTCGTGCTCATTGCTCCCACTGACCACAGGCTCAGCCAGCTGGCCGCTCAGAGTGATTACCGGCTGGACATGGACGTGCTGGGCGGGGAAAATATGGCCCTTTACGAGAATTCCTTTATTGTCCGCGGCATCATTGACTCCGCCTTCGCGGCCAACCACATTGAGTGCAGGAACATTATCAGCTTCAAAAGCTGCAACACCATTATCCAGTTTGTGAAGAACCGCCTGGCCCTCTCCATCATCCCCATGATGTTCGCCCGTCAGGAGACCGATCTGACCGCCATCCGCCTGTCCCCTGCCATTACCCAGGAAATAGGACTGCTGTCCCTGAAACGAACCAGGAACAGCAGCATGGATCAATTCATATTTAAATTAATGGAGGAGGCCTTTGGAGTATATTAAGCTCCAAAGGCCTCCTGATTAACTTCTAAAATACATTCTGATTCTCCCGGTAACCTCTCCATACATTCTCAAAGAAGTCGTCGTCCTGCGGAATGGGCCGAATCGTTCTCCACTGGAATTCTACCGTTCCCCCATGGTATAACGCCTCCTGGACCAGCTCTCCGCGGCTGCCGTCGTCCAGGCAGAAGGTGAATTCCCCGGGAAGCCTGGAATCCGGCTTCAGGCCCGACGGGTCCGTGTAAAGGGCGCTGCCCCGGCTCCTGCCACCCTGGTTCACATAATCCAGCAT